>Ga0116152_10000778_pt1 | contig 26347 bp, 24 predicted proteins | sample AD_UKC119_MetaG_FD_89894 | JGI IMG/M metagenome (GOLD analysis project Ga0116152, IMG submission 89894) | Active sludge microbial communities of municipal wastewater-treating anaerobic digesters from Hong Kong - AD_UKC119_MetaG | ecosystem: Engineered > Bioreactor > Anaerobic > Digestate...
AAAAACTTTAATATGTATAAGAAACAAATGCAACCCGTTTGGAATCAGGACTCCATGAAGGGACATTAATGGTTCCCTGTCCGCCATACAAAAATGCAGCTGCCTTGGCTTCTCCGCCATTAATGGGCATCAAACGCAGCATTACCCGTTGATTGTGCGGATGTGAACTTGCCGGAACTTCGGGCAGGTAGGAAATCATTATAAATTGTTTTCCATCCGGCGATAAATGTGCAAACCAATTCTGAAAATTATCATCCGTAATATGCTCCTGCTCTGAACCATCCGGATTCATTCGCCAAATCTGCATCATTCCGGTGCGTGTTGAATTAAAATAAATGTATTTTCCATCGGGAGAATATTCAGGTCCGTCATCCAATCCGTCAGCAGTTGTAAGACGAATTTCGTTGCCGCCGTCAGAAGGAATTTTGTAAACATCGTAATTATTGTTTCGTTCGGCGCAGTAGCTCAACCATTTTCCATCGGGCGACCAGCCATGCCAGTATGATGGTCCTGTTTCAGTAATTTTTTTTGGAGTACCGCCTTCCACCGGCAAAGTATAAATCATGGAAACATTTCTGTCACCCATTTTTGTTCCACTGCTAATTGCCAGCATTTTTCCATCAAAAGAAATTCCGTGATCATTATTATTCGAAATAACCTCGCCGGTATTAACAACTTCCGGTTTTTTATTCTTTAAATCAAACTTATACAGTTTACCACCCGAATTATAAATTAGGTATTTTCCGTCTCTCGACCAGTTTGGCGCTTCAATGTGTGTATCAGTTTCAAAAATAACTTCACGGAAACCCGTTTCCACATTTAGAATTTCCAGACGACTTGGAGAAAGTTGTCGATAACCATCAACACCTTCTTTAGCAGGAACCTCAATTCTAACATTCCAGAATTCAGCCTTTTCAATAACATCAACATTATGAGAACCGATAAACATTCCGGCTAAAACCGATTCCCTCATTTCAAGCGAAACAGTTCCCACTTCGGTTAATGGCTGCCCATTCTTAGAAATCCTGAAAGTGAAATTATTTCCTTTTCTTTCCAACTGCACAAAGGCCGGAATTTCCTTTTTCTCCAAAGCCTTTTCAAGTGTTTCGGCACCTTCTTTTTCGCGATATTGCAAAGAAGTTAATCCGTCGCCATGAACAGCACCATCCATATAAACCGCATTTTCCTGGTTTGAATTTCTTATCATCAAACCTATTTTCCTATGCGGATCGGTTCCTTCACCAATAAATTTTAAATTAGCAGAAATAATAAAATCTCCTTCTATTTCCTGCGACACAAAATAAAATTCATCCCGATTGAACCACAAATTATACCCTGCACCGCTTAGTGTAAACTTTTGCAGTTTTTCGTCAAATAAGAAATCACCTTTTAGTTTCGGATTTCCAACATCCTGACCGGCATATTTGGAGAACATTTGTTGAGCCTGCATGGAATAAGATGTTAAAAGAATAATGATGAATAAGCTTAGTTTTTTCATTGCAGTAGGTTTATAATGAATCTCTCAAAGTTAAAAAAGTTGGTAGCACTTTTTGAATCGGTTGTTTATTTTTCACAAAGTCGGCAGCCAAAGTCCCCATCATTTCAAAGTCGGTAGAAATAACGGAAATACCACCTCCAACAACTTGTTTCATAGGTGTGTCGTTATATGAAATTACGCCAACATCTTCTCCCAACCGGTAGTTTCTTTCTCTGCAAGTTTTAATTACAGTAACCAAATCCGATTCACGAATTACAAAATATGCTTTTCCTTTTTCAACCTCACTCCCGGTCAGTCTTTTTATCTTTCGAAATAAAATTTTATGCTTATTACAAAAACTACGCACGGCAGAAACGGTTTCAACAGGATGAGGCGTGCTGTTTTCTTCATAAACCAAAACAATTTCATTATATTTTTTAAAGGATTCTACTCCCTGTTCCAGGCTTTGCTTTACTAACAAATTGAAATCCTGGGTGAGATAATTCATTTTTCCGTTTGCCGGCCTTCCCATATCCAGAATAAGCAACTTATTGGAATCAATTTTATCCAATACTTTGTCAACCGATTTATGGTCAATATTCATAATAATATAAATACTGTACCGACCGATGCTGTTTTCAATTAACTGATGAAAAACTTCCTCGTTATAATGATGAAAAAGCAAATCGACAGAAAACGAATTGGGAAGATTTTGCCTGAACGACTGGTACAACTGCTCTTTAAATGCACTAAAATCATCGAGGAGCATAAAAATCTTCTGTGATTCGTTGGCAACAAAATATCCCTTTTGTGGTGCCGATTCAACCAGGTTTCTTCTTTTCAGAATATTATATGCCTTAAAAACGGTATCACGGGAAAAACCGCTCTCGTTGCTTAGCTGGTTTACCGAAGGCAAAACATCGCCTTCCTTCAGTTTCCCGGCTGAAATTGCTTCTGCGATTGAATTTACTAACTGCTGTAGTTTGGTTTGCCCGGCCGATTCATTGATATTGAATGGAATAACAGACACTAAAACACCGACTTAACTTCATTAAGCGTAACATCAAATAACTGCTGGCAAATAGCATTCAGTTCTTCTTCCATTCCCTGAAAATGAACGGTTAATTGTGTATAAACAGCACTTTCACCTGGTTGTAGCGCCAAAGCATGCGAAGAAGTTTCCAACTCATAAAACGGCCCCATTTGGCTGCCATCTTCTATCGGTCCATCGTTATAAGAATTAATTGCATCACCTTTAAACGGGTGTTCCTGTATTTCCCATGCAGAATTTACATAGTCTTCTACATCATTGGGAATCTGGCATTTTACAACCGTTAATATTTTATTTGCGGCATCGTAACTTCCTAAAACCGAAATTGCTCTTTGTGGCGGGATACCGAGTTTTCCCCGTTGTTTTCCGTCGCCTCTGAAGAAGACTATTCCATCTTTCAGCACAAGCCGGTCGGCAGGTATTTTTCCGAAATAGTCGTCTTTCACAATGTAATCAGAAATAGCATCTTCTTTATATGGAATAATAATCGTAACCTCGTCCGAAGGATTAAACATACCCAACAACCAAATGGAGAGCAAACCTGTTTCCTTTTTCCAAGCCTCGTTTCCCGTATTTTTTAGCTGGTTTGTTGTTGTAAAACCAACACTTTTCAGATTGTTTTGAAAAACAATTCCCAATTCATTTTTTATGTTGTTGTTTGACAAAAGTGAAATCGTTCTTGTTACATCAAACTTGAATTCAAAATTGCTGTAATTCTTTAATTGGATGGATTTTTTGAATTCTGCCTCTGTTGCACTACTCGAAACTAAGTCGTAAGTTTCTGTATCAATACATGCCGGCGTTTGCCAATCATCGTAACCAAAACTACTTCCGGCGGGAAAAAAAATCGAAAATTGCCCTCCTTCGGGGCCAAGCCAGAAACGCTCCTCCCCTCCAACCGGATTAATATGTTTCAGTTTTTCACCCGACTCAATTAATTTGTGATTTATCCAACCAAAACTTATTCCATGCAAACCATCTGCAGAACTTGTCATAACCCGTCCCTGGTATTCGGGCGAAACCACTACACGGGCATTTTCATTTTTTAACTCAATTGGTTTTGTATATTTTTTCAGAAACTCCAAATCATATCCGTAAGTTCCTTTTTCAAGTGTCTCATTGGTATTTGTTGTTTTTTTAGTGGTTGGTTGACAGGTGACCTGTAACAAAACTATTCCCAACAGAAGGAACAGGTTTATTATCCGATTATTCATTTTCATTATTTCTTTGGTTAGTTTGTTCGCTAAGAAAAAAAATGGGAGTTATCCTGTTCTAAAAGGATAACTCCCTGATTTAAGCTGTCTTAATTATTTATAAAGCGGCCCGAAATTTTCGCAAGCGCGATAATCTGAACCTTCCTTATCTTCACCAAATCCGTTCCATGCACTTGGACGGAAAATTTTATCATCTTCCACATTATGCATACAAACCGGAATTCTCAACATGGAAGCAAGTGTAATTAAATCGGCTCCTATATGACCGTAACTTATTGCACCGTGGTTTGCTCCCCAGTTAGCCATTACAGAATAAACATCTTTAAATGCTCCCTTTCCGGTAAGTTTTGGAACAAACCAGGTTGTTGGCCATGTTGGATCGGTACGTTTATCAAGAATAGTGTGGATACCCTCTTCCAAATCAACGGTGAAACCTTCTGCAATCTGAATTACAGGTCCAAGACCTTTAACCCAGTTTACACGCGACATGGTAACCGGCATTTCACCCGATGTTTTAAACTGGCTCGAATAACCGCCACCTCTGAAATATCCTTTACTTCCGGGGCACCAGCGGGTATTCTGTAAACATCTTTCAGCATCCTCTTCGGTTACATCCCAGAAAGGTTTCATTACAGGATGACCATTTTCATCTAGTTGCTGAGCTGTAGCATCTAACGTTGTTGAACCAGAGTTAATTAAGTGGATAACTCCAAATTTAGCCAGGCCGCTTAATTCTTTTCCAGTAACCCGCTTAACAGCATCCGGACTCCAGTATGTTCTAACATCAGAGAATATCTGAGCAGTTCCGGTTAACAAGTGTCCAAATAACATTGGAACAGCGTTCAAACTGTCGTTTTCGGTAGCAAAAACAAAGGCTTCCCGAATTCCGTTCCAGTCGAACGAAGTATTTAAAATTGTTTCTGAGAAATCACCATTTGGATAATAATCGGTCCACTGGCGCTGTCCCTGGAAACCCCCGGCAATTGCATTTCTTCCGTGTGCTTCTTCGCCAAATCCAGCTTCTTTCAGTTTGGGGTTACCAATCATTAAATCGCGGAAAATAAGCGTCATTTTTACAACAATTTCCCATTCCCAATCTTTGCGAGCCCTGTCAGATTGATTTTCCGGCGCATTATGATCTTCGCCTTCAATACAATTTATTTTTGTCCAGGCCAGTGCTTTTTCGTATTCTTCTTTATCATAAATTTCCTGGTCAATACGACGTTTAACTTCTGTCATATCCACAAATTCGGTACGCATTCCCAAATAATCCTGGAAAAAGTCAGGATTAACTGTCGATCCGGCTATCCCCATTGAAGTATATCCCAGTGACAAATACGATTTTCCTTTCATTTGAGCAATTGCCAAAGCCGCTTTTACAAAGCGAAGAATTTTTTCCTTCACATCTTCCGGAACATTTTGGTCACCCGAATCCTGCACATCGCGGCCATAAATACCAAAAGCAGGTAATCCTTTTTGTGTATAACCTGCAAGCGCTGCTGCCAGGTAAACTGCACCCGGACGTTCGGTACCGTTAAATCCCCAAACTGCCTTCGGAATCCACGGATTCGAATCCATAACTTCAGTTCCGTAACACCAGCAGGGAGTAACTGTTAATGAAACACCAACACCTTCGCGTTCAAACTTATCGGCACACATCGCGGCCTCTGCTACACCGCCAATGGTTGTATCTGCAATAACGCATTCTATTTTTTCGCCACTCGGAAACCGAAGATTTTCCTCAATCAGTTTAGCCGCAGCTTTTGCCATGTTCATGGTTTGAACTTCAAGTGATTCGCGAATTCCCCTTTCGCGCCCGTCAATTACCGGACGAATACCTACTTTAGGAAGCCTTCCAATTAATCTGTTTGCCATCTTTTATTTTTTTGTTGACTATTTTGAAATTAAAAATGAATGTATTTTTTTAATTGTTTATCAGAAAGTTAGTCTTATTTCAGAAAAATAAATTTTCCTACAAAGCCAAACTGTCCTGTACTGTGCTGCAATATAAGAACTATTTATTTCAGAAAAAATATGCTTTATAACCACTTTTGCTAATTCAATGAAAATCAAAATTATACACAATGTTAAAAATTCTTATTTGCGATTTTAGCTTTCAATGTATCGTTGGTATATTTACAGCAAAATTCACGAATTATGCAAACCCAAATCATATTTCGTCCGCTCACTTCAATAATTTTGTTTTTAATTATTGCAGTTTTCCCTTTTAAACAGATTATGCAACCAATCTTTACGGGCGGTTAACAGCAATGCAATGTGATAGTTTAATAAAGGCCAATGAAACTAATCCTAATTTTATTGTTCCTGATGCCAGAACTCCGGGAGAGTGGAACAGTGGTCATATTTTAGGTTCAACAAATCGCAGTTCAGGATTATTGGACATGGCGGAGCTTGCTTCTACTTTCATGAAATTCTATTATAAAAGAATTGAACAAGATCATCCAAGCAAAGTTATCTCCGCCGACGATAAGGCTTTTCTTCTAATGATGAATTGCTTCGCTGTCAAAATATGAGAGCTTACTTTCAAATTCGGCAATATCAAAAATGCGAATATCAAAAAATTTCTCATGTTCATTCCAAAGAAAATTGTCTCTTGAATCGCACCCGTTGTCAAATAAAAAAACCTGACCTTCTTCTGTTATCAATTTTATCAGACTTGAATTGATATAAAATGTCTTTTCGAAATTATCTTTTTCTGTTCCGTTAACAGGACGACCCGTAGCTTTTACTTTAATAAAATTCATGGTGCAACGATTTAAAGGTTATAAAATGATTTTAACACTTAGCTGTTTCAAAAAGCATCTCTAAAAATTATGAGTCCCGCTCTATTTCGGGCGACACTCATAACTGGGTTTACAAAAACCAAAGTTACGGCGAACGGAATTGAAATACAATGCTACTGGTTAGTGTGGACGTTTTCTAAACAAATTATTTCTCTTTTTTCGAATTGAAAACAACATCGATCATCCCCACAAAAATTTCTCATTTCCATTCAATATCTGATGCTTTTTTAAATTAATAATTCTGTATTTCTTACGTTTAGAAATCAAGTGCTTATTTCACTATTGTCTTTCAACATTTTCCTTATTTTTGCGCCTCAATAAAAAAGGATTGAAAAATGACCTTTCTGGAAGAGATTAAACGAAGACGAACATTTGGAATTGTAAGTCACCCCGATGCCGGGAAAACAACATTAACTGAAAAATTGCTGTTATTTGGTGGTGCAATTCGGGTAGCCGGCGCTGTAAAAAGCAACAAAATAAAAAAAGCTGCGACCTCCGATTTCATGGAGATTGAACGGCAAAGAGGTATTTCGGTAGCTACGTCGGTAATGGGTTTCGAATACAACGGTTACAAGGTTAACATTCTAGATACGCCCGGTCACCAGGATTTCCAGGAAGACACATTCCGCACCCTCACCGCGGTTGATAGCGTAATTATAGTTATTGACGCCGCCAAAGGAGTAGAGCCGCAAACCGAAAAACTGATGAACGTTTGCCGCATGCGAAAAACGCCGGTTATTGTTTTTGTAAACAAAATGGACCGCCCAACACAGGATCCGTTTTCGTTGATGGACGAAATTGAAGAACAATTAAAAATAAAGGTTCGCCCGTTAAGTTGGCCAATTAATAACGGTCCCGATTTTAAAGGAGTTTACAACATTTTTAATAAAAGCCTGAAACTTTTCAACCCCGACATTCAGGAGATACAGGAACGAATTAAGTTTGAAGACATTTCAAGTCCGCTGCTGGAAGATTACATTGGAAATGATGCTAAAATTTTACGCGAGGAGCTGGAATTAATTGAAGGAGTTTATCCTGAATTTGAACGCGAACCCTATCTTGAAGGGAACCTTGCACCTGTATTTTTTGGGAGTGCACTTTACAACTTTGGAGTACAGGAATTATTGGACACCTTTTTAAAAATTGCTCCACCGCCAAAACCAAGTTACACAGAAGAACGTACTGTTTTGCCCGAAGAAAACCAATTTTCAGGTTTTATTTTTAAAATTCATGCCAACATTGACCCCAACCACCGGAGCCGGATTGCCTTTGTAAAAATATGTTCGGGTAAGTTTGAGCGGAATAATGTTTATAAAAATATTCGATTGGATAAAACGGTTCGTATTTCAAGTCCGACGGCTTTTATGGCATCACAAAAAGAAATTGTGGAAGAAGCTTATCCCGGCGACATTATTGGTGTTCCCGATACCGGAAATTTTATTATTGGCGATACAATTACAGAAGGAGAAAATATTCACTTCAAAGGACTTCCAAGTTTCTCGCCCGAACTTTTCCGTTATGTGGAAAATGCCGACCCCATGCGAACCAAACAACTAAATAAAGGTATCGACCAGTTGATGGACGAAGGAGTAGCTCAGCTTTTCACCAGCCAGTTTAATGGACGAAAAATTGTGGGAACCGTCGGTCAACTCCAATTCGAGGTAATTCAGTACCGGTTGGAGCATGAATACAATGCCAAATGCCGATTCGAACCGTTATCAATGTACAAGGCCTGCTGGATTGAAAGTGACAATCCTAAAGAACTGGATGAGTTTAAGAAACGAAAACATCAGAAAATGGCAAAAGACAAATTGGGTCGCGATGTATTTATGGCTGATTCGCAGTTTATTCTGCAAATGGCCCAAGACGAATTTAAGAACATCAAATTCCATTTTACGTCTGAATTTTAATATCTTTAAATAAAAAAATGACTTTACTTAGCACCTTTTACGACAGCGCTTTGTTTGATTATTTTATTCTTCCGTTTCTGATTTTTTTAGCCCGGATTTGCGATGTTAGCATTGGTACTATTCGTATTGTAATGGTTGCAAAAGGGCAAAAAATGTGGGCCCCTATTCTAGGCTTTTTTGAAATACTAATATGGTTGCTTGCTATTTCACGCATATTTGAAAACCTCGACAACTGGACCTGTTATCTCGGATATTCGCTGGGATATGCCACCGGAAACTTTATCGGTTTAAAATTAGAGGAAAAACTAGCAATGGGAATTGTGCGAATCCAGATTATAACACGAAAAACTGCCGAACAGTTAATTGATAATATGCGGAATGCCGGCTATGGTTTAACTTACCACGATGCCAAGGGAGGAAGTGAAGATGTTAGTATTATTTATTCGATTATCAAGCGAACCGAACTTCCCAAAGTAGTTGACCTGATTAAACTCTTTAACCCGAATGCATTTTACACAATTGAAGACGTTCGATTTGTAAGTCAGGAAATTTATCCTCTAAAATCGGTTTCCCGAAGGATTAGAAAGAGCAAATAAATACAGGTATTAAACCCGAAGAATAAAGAATAAAGAACAAAACCTACTTAACGTTAAACACAAAACGGGATAGTACTTTTATTCATTTTTAATTATTTGCTGCTAAAATTTAAATGGATTAGAATTCGGCAAATTCTCTGGTAACCTTTCACAATTATCCCACCATTTTGTGATACAAATGCACCAATTAGTTACCAGAGTAAAAGATAAGATATTTTATTTTCTGGTCCTCACGGATGCTCCTTACCCGCTTGTCAGAAATATTGGACACTGCGTTCTCCCAACTATTTTTTACATTTTCAGCCTTCTAAAGACAGGCCAATACTCCTTGGTCAATAGAGTAAAAATGCATACAACTTCAAAGCACTTTTGATTTTTATCAGGCAAAGAAAACATTGCAGGTAACTTTCAGCAACTAATTTTTAATCGTATTTAACTATAAAAATTCATAAATAATCAAAAATTTCAGCTATACCAGGCAAAATACTTTGATATAATTCAGCAGTTCCTTATTTTAACAAATATGAAAATCTGACATAAAATGCCTGCAAAATCCCGAGACTTTCAGTATGAATGAAATAAATACAATACACATTTTTGGAATCCGCGTTGACGAGCCCATCGTTACAATAACCGATTTACTTGTATCTGTGCTTTGTTTTCTGTATGCCTGGAAAATTCACCAGTCAGGTAAAAAGGGAAAAACCTTTTTGTACTTCAAAATCTACTTTTTTTCAATGGGAATTGCCACATTTCTGGGTGGAATTATTGGTCATGCGTTTTTATATACATTTACGTTTTACTGGAAACTTCCGGGTTGGATTACCAGTATGATTTCGATTATGTTTGTGGAACGTGCTGCCATTGAGCACACACGAATCAGGTTAAAAAGCTCCGTAGTGAAAATCTTCGGAATCATCAATATCATTGAATTTCTCACGTTTCTAACATTAACAATCACCACGCTTAATTTCTTCTTTGTTGAATTTCACTCCGGTTACGGACTGATGTTTGTGGTTCTTTCGCTTGAAGGATTCCTATATATAAAAACAAAAAACGAAGGAAGTAAGCTCATGTTGTTTGGCGTAGGATTTGCAGCTTTGGCAGCCATATTTTTCATGAATAAAATATCGCTCCACCAATGGTTTAACTACATGGCAGTCAGTCATATTCTAATGTCCATCGCAGCTACATTTTTTTATTTGGGAACCACCAAAATCGATATGACAGTTGCCAACAAGTAATTGCTTGTTAATCGGAATTAAATTATCTAATTTTAACAGAATAAATTAAAGATTTAAACTATCAACCTAATTTACCGGCAATGAATCAAAAAAACATACCGTTTACCAGAAGAAGATTTATCCAGACAACAGCTACCGCAGCAATTGCAGCACCGTTTCTTTTAGAATCCTGTACACCAAAAGGAACGTTACGACACGCAAGCATTGGAGTTGGAGGCATGATGGGCTTAAACGATTTAAAAAACTTTATAAGCCATCCCAATGTGGAAATTGTTGCGATTTGCGACGTAGATAAAAACTTTCTGGAAAAAGCCGCGGAATTAGTCCCGAATGCACGGAAATATGAAGACTGGCGCGAATTATTAGAAAAAGAAGTGGATAATATCGATTCAGTAAATGTTACAGTTCCCGACCATAATCATTTTATCATTTCCTTTTCCGCCATTCAAAAAGGCAAGCATGTTTATTGTCAGAAACCCATGTGCCACGATGTTGCCGAGGTCAGAAAATTAACCGAGGCTTCCATTTCAAAAGGTGTAGTAACTCAATTAGGCACGCAACACGCCTCTTCAGCAAACGATCGAAGAGCTGTGCAGTTATTAAAAGAGGGCGCAGTTGGAAAAATAAAGCACGTTTACTTGTGTTCCAACCGACCTGGTGCTGTAGAAAACTATCGGTTAGCGGGTCCACGACCAGAACAGGGTGAACCTGTACCTGATAATTTGAATTGGGACGTATGGATTGGAACCGCCCCTATGCGCGAATACGTTCCCAAAATTTACCATCCGAGTTTGTGGCGAGGCTGGCTCGATTTTGGCACGGGTTGGTCGGGCGATATTGGCTGTCATATTTTTGATGCGGTTTGGAAAGGATTAAATTTAAAAGCGCCAAAAACAGTTGTTGCTGAAGTCCAGAAATCATGGAAGGAATCTCCGGAACGTCGTTCGGACAACTGGCCCCAGGCAAACCATATTACCTGGATGTTTCCAGGAAATGAACTAACCGAAAACGATGAGTTGCCTGTTGAATGGTTCGATGGAGAATTTTTCCCTCCGGAAGAAATTCAGAAATTATTCCCTGGAGATCCGTACCCACCGGAATCGGCAATGTTAGTGGGCACAGAAGGTGCATTATTAGTGGTTCATGGAAACGATTTGGCGCTTTTGCCTCATGAAAAATTCGAAAAGTATAAACTTCCAAAATTTGAAGACCGTAATCATTATCACCACTTTGTTGATGCATGCTTGGGAGTTGATAAAAATGAATCGCATTTTGCACAAACCGGCCCGATGACGGAAGCAATAATTCTGGGAACCGTTGCAATTCGCCAACCTGATACCCTACTGGAATGGGATTCAAAAAATATGAAAATACCAAATTCACCGGAAACGGAAAAGTTACTTAGTCGTGTTTACCACGATGGATGGAACATTGCAGGATTCTAAAAAGTGTAGTTAATGACCCACTTAGAAACACCCCGACTTGCATTAATAGAAATCTCGAATCAGGATTTGGAAAGCATTCACAAATTGCATTCACTTCCGGAAGTGGATGAGTTTAACACACTTGGTATCCCAAAAAACCGGGACGAAACAAAAAGTATTATTCAAAAAGATATTGACGATCAAAGTAAATCACCACGATCGCGATTTTGTTGGAAAATCATTTTAAAAGAAAACAATAAATTCATTGGTTTAGCAGGAATGTTTTTATCCAATGACAGATTCAAAATGGCGGAATTTTATTATAAATTCTTTCCTGAATTTTGGGGCTGCGGGTATGCTACAGAAACAGCCAAAAGGCTCATCGAACTTGGGTTTAATGATTTTAAACTGCACCGGATAGAAGCTGGTGTTGCTACACAGAACCTCGCATCAATAAAAGTGCTTGAAAAAGCAGGAATGACCAATGAAGGAATCCGCAGGAAAATTTTACCTATCAGGGGCGAATGGAAAGACAACTTTCAGTTTGCTATTTTGGAAGATGACTAAAAGAAAGCATACACCATTTTAGCAACACTTCATTTACCTTTCTCATCGTAACCTCCCCCATATAATTGTACCGATTCAGATTGGTTGCACAACAGAAACATGTACATCAACAATTGACCTTTCTATTTTTCAAATAAGGTAAAAGGTTTATTTGGCGAAGGAGCAAACAACATTTTCATCGCTAAATTTTCGCACCGGTTTGGAACCTGAAAATTACAGACTGACTCCGATTTGAACCCCGGGATACACATTTTTAAAGAATCCGTCGAAATACAATTCCGGACTTACCGATATGGTTTGATTGATTCTTTTTTGCAGAGAGAGTCGCCACGTGTTCTTGTTAAAAAACTCAGTTTTGCGGTCAACAAGATAGCCAAGCGAAAAACCTATCCACTTTTCCTTGTCAATATTATTGGAAAAATTGTGCTCATAACCCAACGAAAGAAATCCGTTTACCGAAAAAAGTTTATTTTCTCCTGTTGGCGAAAAATCGTAATACATTTTATATTCCGCAAAGTAAGCATTCCGCATAATCCCCTTTTGGGCAAAGCCAATCCCAACTTTAAAATTCACGTCGTTTACCCACTGGTTTTTTATTACTCCGGCTCCAACTCCCGCAGTAAGATTTAACATGTCGAGCGTGTATGGATTACTTTCACTTAAAAAATAAGTTTCAAAACTATCGGTTCCATTCCACTTTAACCAACCATTCACTTTTTTCCTGTTTGCAGGAATTAATTTTTGAGCTTGCGAAATCTGACTATCAAATGCATCACCACTTATCTTGCTCAGGTCTGCCAAATCGTACAGATAATAAATTAGGGTAAAGTCAATATTTTCAATTTTTACGGCATAATTTCCAAAATCTGTTTCCAGCAGTTTCCCTTTTGAGAAAACAATTTTTTTCGAGTCCTTTTTTATTTTATCAAACGTAGCATTTTGGTATTCAAGCTTTAATTTACCGCCCCATTCGGAAATGCTGATGAGATATGTTTCATCGTTTTCCGGTTTAGGAACACTCACCGATTCGAGTAAATGGTAAGTTGAAATAGCCGTTTCTGAAAGATTCATTTCTGAAAGATGCTGTTTATTTAAATCGACAGAATTTACTTCAATCATAAATTCGTTAAACCAGATCCGAAGTGTATCTCCCTTAAATTTCTCACTTCCCGAACTTTTTTTCACGAGGAAAAACGATAACAGAATAAATACAGCGATAATTGTTTTTTTTGTTTTCATGGCTTTTTTATTTATTAAAGATGTTTGAATTCATTTGCATTTGCTCCTTTTTCCCCGGATTAGTAAAAAGCTGGAGTTTTATTTTAGGATTTTCAGTTTTAGATTTCTTTTGATAAAGTGTATCGTAAACTTCCGATTTTAACTCGATTATTTCCGTTTTCTTATTTTTGCCTTCGGGCTCACTAATTTTTGAAACATTTGTTTTTAGCGTCAGGAGTTCACGGGAAATACTGTCAATTTTCGTCTGTAATTCTTCCCTTTCCGATATTATTTGTGTTTTAAGCAAATTGTTTTCAAGAGTTAAATCCAATATTCTGCCGCCCTCCGGCATGTTTTTTTGGTGTTGAATTTCAGTTTGAATGTAAACAGGTACTTCCTTCTCTATAATTTTTGTTTCAGTAATTATCTCTGGTGTAATATTTTGCAAGGAATCAATTGCTTGTAGCAGGTTAATATTTTCTTTTTGTAACAGCTTGTTTACGTTTTTTTGATGATTAACAATGCTGATAGCGGCAAAAGCGCCGGCTATTAAAAAGAATCCCAAAACAATGGCTGCTATTCTCCAAAATATATGAGTCCCTTTTGTTTTTTTCAGGTTGGTTTCCAACTGCTGCCAAATTCTATCTTTCCGTGGATAAGCTTGCCGGGAATCCTTTTCCTGAAAAGCTTTTACTATTTCATGTTCCAAATTCTTTTCCATAATCATTTTTTAATCGTTGTTGAAGCAGATTTCTCGCCTTAAAATACTGGGAGCGTGAAGTTCCTTCCGCAATTGCCAATTGTTGTGCAATTTCTTTATGAGAATAACCGTCAACCGCATGCAACAGAAAAACTGTTCGATAACCATCGGGCAACTGATTAATTATTTCAGTTAAATCATTTTCAGCAAGTTGGTCGTCCGAAGTGAGGCTATTTGTATCAATTTCAGAAATCTCTTCCACCTTGTAAATTGTTCTGAAATCAGCACGAAGAAACATTAATGATTCGTTGATAACTATTTTTTTCAACCAGCCCACCAATGCAGCTTCGTTGATGTAATTAAAATTTTTTAAATCATCGAAAATCTTCATTAATCCCTGGTACAGAATATCATCGATTTCGGCGGAATCTTTCACATACCGTTGAATAGTAGCATACAAAATATCGACATACCTGTAGTAAAACACCTTTTGTGCTTTAGCATTTCCTTTTCCACAATTCTCAATTAATTTCTTACCGTTCACAAAGCAATTCTGAGTTTTCCAAAATTAACGATTCTGCCACGTTTCTCTGTCTATCTGTTAAATGCAGAAAATGATGATTTCGTTGCCCGGGATAAACCTTAACATTAATTTTCCCAGTTAAATAAAACTAAATCATATATTTAGCCCATACAAATTAAATGCTTTGATGATTGAAAATTGAAATGGATGATTTTCTCGCAGGAAGAATTATTCTTCAAATTCTTTATTAACACAAAATTACTTCGATAATTCGTACAGATTATGAAAGAGTTTTTTACAAATTATCCATTTGCCAAAATCGGACTTTTAGGAATTCCCATGCTAGTTTTTATGCTTGTGATGGAGAATCTTTTCCCCAAAAGTTCTCCCGAGGGATTTCAAAATTTTATCATTGCTTTTGAGTTTGTAAGAACCCCGGATCGGCTTCATCTTTTATTCAAAGATTTTGATAATTCTATATTAAGAAAAATAGACAAGGGCAACTACATAGACTTTGGCTTTATGTTTACTTACAGTGCATTTCTTTTTCTATTCTTTCGAAAGGCTGCAAAAATATTTAATCATAAATGGCTTTTAACCGGAACAGTAATTTCAATGATTGTACTGCTAAGTGATTTTTCAGAAAACCTGCTTCTGCTTAAAATAACGAAGATTTATTATCCTGAAATAGAAAATGAAAAATTGCTTCCAATTTTATCAAAGCTTCAACTATTTACATGGATTAAATGGTTAGGATTGGCAATTTGTTTTGCCATGTATTCCCGAAAATTAATTGGGAAAAGAATACTGTTAAATATTGATGCCGTGGCTTTAATTTTGCCTTTTCTATTTAGTTTTTGGGCCTTAACCGGAAGCTCGAGAGGAATTTCAAAATTTACATTATCAGTAACTTTGGCTTTTGCTTTACTCATTGTTTACTGCTTTTATTTTAAAAACACAAAAAAAGGCTAACAGAATCCTGTCAGCCTTTACTTTTATGTAAAATGCGGATTTATTGAATTTCAATATTTTTGCCTTTTAATTCGATTCTAGATGAAACAGCATTTGCATTTTTATCGGTAGGCTGTCCGCCACCAACATAAATAGTAAACCAACCATTTTCAATAACTCTTTTATCCTTCTCTCCAATCATCGAAAATTGCCGTGGCGATAGCTTAAATTCTACAACCTTCGATTCGCCGGGATTCAAAAATATGCGTTCGAAACCTTCTAACTGAACTTTTGGCCGTGGTGTCGATGCTTCCTCATCTTTTAAATACAGCTGAACCACTTCTTCACCTGCCATCGTTCCAGTATTCGTAACATTTACTTTCAAGGTAACACTCTCACCAATTTTCGCTTTTTTTGCCAGCTTTAAACCGGAGTAGGAAAAAGTGGTATAACTCAATCCATAACCAAACGGATACAAAGGTTCGCCATCAAAATATCGGTAAGTCCGGCCTTTCATATCATATTCTTCAAACGGGGGAAGTTGTTCAACCGATTTATAATAGGTTACGGGCAAACGACCTGCCGGATTATAATCTCCCAAAAGAACATCTGCAACCGCATTTCCACCTTCCTGTCCGGGGTAACCTGCAGAAATTATCGCATCAACATTCTCATTTTCCCAATTTACAGCCAGTGCACTTCCGTTCAAAAGAACCAGAACTACAGGTTTTCCGGTTGCTTTAACTGCTTTTATCAATTCAAGTTGTGTTTTTGGCAGCTTTAAATGCGTACGGTCTCCACCTGCAAAACCATCCACTTTAATGGGCATCTCCTCTCCTTCCAACCGTTGAGACAATCCTAAAACTACAATTGCAACATCCGCTTTTTTGGCAGCATCAACAGCTTCGTTTTGCATATCAGCATCCGGAATAGCCCACAATAATTTTGCATCGCCATCTCCAAACCAGTTTTTATATTCATACACAAACTTGTATTTTTTCCCGGCTTCCATCTCCACAGCCTTTTCATGATGAAATGCGTGGTGTTCAGAATTATGACTTAATATTTTTTCACCTTCAAACCAAATATCCAGAGTTGGCATTCCCCAGCAGCCTATTTTATAAGTTCCGGTAACCGGTGGAACAATGTATCCTGTCCAGCGGACACTAAAATTGTCGTCGTCCAACCCGGGTGTGGGAGACCCCGATTCCCAATAGAAATTAATATCCTTGTCAATACGTGTAAAAGCAGGTTTCCCTTCCAGTTTTGAATTAGCAAAATATTCACCGGCTACTCCGGGTTTTCCTTCAGCGTTTACTAAATATTTCTCAGGAATTGGATGCAAGTTGCTTACTCCTTCAGCAAGATTTGATCCTTCAGCGAAAAGCATTTCGCTATTCTTTAACTTGTTTTTTAGCCCCTCCAGTACAGTTACCGGGTGCTTTGCAATACCGTTGTAATTTCCGATCAATGCTTCCCAGTTATCCGCATTTGGCCCGATAACCGCAATGGTTTTAACATCTTTTGAGAGCGGCAGAATTCCATCTTTATTTTTTAAAAGAATAATACTTTTTTGTGCTGCTTCCAATGCCAGCTTATCGTTTTCATCGGAACAGTTTACAGAATAAGGAATATGCGAATACGGATCTTTATCGCCATCAAACATTCCTAATTTGAACCGGGCTGTAAACAATCGTTTTACTGCCACATCCAATTCATCTTCAGTTACCAATCCCTGGTCATACGCATCTTTCAGGTGTGAGAAAGCAACTCCGCAGTTTAAATCGGTTCCGGCAATAACAGCTGCTGCTGCTGCCTCCTCTGCATTTTTCGAGAATTTCTGAAACATATAAAAATCAGATATTGCCCAGCAATCGGAAACTACATAACCTTTAAACCCCCATTCGTTGCGCAAAATATTCATCAGTTCAGGACTGGCACAACACGGAATGCCACGAAACTGATTGTAAGCTCCCATTACTGAATAAGCTTCACCATCCATCACCAACGAGCGGAAGGCAGGCAAATAAGTTTCCCGCAGATCGCGTTCACTCACAGTTGCATTAAATTCATGCCGCACCGGCTCCGGCCCGGAATGAACAGCATAATGTTTTGCAGTGGCTACCGTTTTTAAATAATTCGGATCATTTCCTTGCAACCCTTTTACAAACTGAGTTCCCAGCTGGCCTGTTAAATAGGGATCTTCTCCGTAAGTTTCATGGCCACGCCCCCATCTTGGATCTCTGAAAATATTAATATTGGGCGACCAAAATGTTAATCCCTGGTACATTCCCCTTTTTCCCCGACGGACAAACTCATGGTGTTTGGCTCTTGCCTCATCAGAAACGGCAGTTCCCACACGAAGCATCAAATCTTTATCCCACGAGCCCGCAATAGTAATCGATTGTGGAAAAACCGTTGCATAACCAGCCCGGGCTACCCCGTGTAAACATTCATTCCACCAATTGTATTCCGGCACCTGCAACCGGTCGATTGCTTTTGCTGTAAACACCAGTTGATCTACTTTTTCCTGGATGGTTAATTGCGAAACCAGCAAATCAACCCGCTCTTCCAACGGTAAATTCGTATTTAAAAACTCGAAATTTTCGTTTTGGCCTTCTACCGAATTCAAGCCAACCACAAGCATGATTAAGAAAAGTACTTTCTTCATAGGTTTAAATATTCCTGTTCTTTAATGGTAAAAATAGTAATTTGGTAAAGCATCCGGTAAAAAATACCGTATTTTGTAAACTATCAAAAAGGAATAAGATGACTGAGAAGCAATTAAAATATGGGGAAGAGTACAAGATAATAATTAATGAAATTGATAGTATCTCCCACCGGCTAACATCTATTCACTCAAAACATTTGCAATGCAAAAAGGGATGCGATTTATGTTGTATGGATTACAGTATTTTCCCTGTTGAATTTTATACGATTCTAAATCAGCTAAAAGCGAACAAAACAATAGTGAAACCTGTAGAGAAGGCAGACGCGAATAGCTGCGCTTTTTTAAATAACCACGCTTGTACAATTTATGAAAACAGGCCCGTTATTTGCAGAACTCATGGGTTGCCACTTTTGTACATGAATGACGATAGTGAATGGGAACTTTCGGCTTGTGAATTGAATTTTACTGATTTTGATTTTGATGAATTCAGTGATGAAAACACGATACCCATGGACCGGTTTAACAGCAAATTATTTTTACTGAATAAAAAGTTTATTTCATATTTTAAAGAAAAGGAGTTTAAAGAAACGGATTTGATTCCGCTAAAAGAATTATCAGAACACTTATAAAATAACTATGAATAGTTTATCGCTTTTCAGTCTGCAGGGAAAAACTGCACTAATCACAGATTCAGGCAGTGGAATTGGTTTTGCATTGGCACAAGGCCTTGCGGGAGCCGGCGCCAAAGTTATTTTAAACGGCCGAAATGAAGAAAAGCTTGCTGAAGCCAAAACCAAAATAAGAAAACAAGGCTACGAAGTAACCAGCCTTATTTTTGATGTTTCCAATTCCGAAGAAGTAAAAAAGGCAATTGAAGATTATGAAAAGAATATTGGCCCAATAGATATTTTAGTGAACAATGCAGGTATTAATATCAGGAAAAACTTCGAAGAATTTGAAGAAGCCGACTGGAAAAAGATTCTTGATATCAATATACAGGGAGCTATGATCGTATCGCAGGTAGTTGCCCCGGCAATGATTAAGCGAAAATCAGGAAAAATTATCAATATCTGTTCTATGCAGAGTGAGCTGGGCAGACCATCAATTGTTCCGTATGCGGTATCAAAAGGTGGAATTAAGATGCTAACAAAAGCGCTTTGCGCAGAGTGGGGAAAATATAATATTCAGGTCAACGGAATCGGCCCCGGATATTTCGAGACAGAATTGACCAAGCCACTCATGGAAGATCAGGAATTCGACAAATGGCTTCGCGGCAGAACACCATCCGGGCGTTGGGGAAAACCGGAGGAACTGGTTGGTGCAGCTGTATTTCTTGCATCAGCAGCAGGAAATTATGTAAACGGGCATATTTTATATGTTGATGGAGGGCTTTTAGCAAGTGTATAAACCTTTTATTTTTTCCGATGTTCTGATTTCAATAACCAAAACATCTGAAAATGAAAGAAAAAGTTTTTATACTGCTGGCACTTCTGGTAAGTAGTGTAGCATTTGCTCAAAACAAAGAAAAAATGGAAGACAATTCAAACAAATTAGCTGTTCTTTGGACAAGTGGCGATCCTGACGTAGCCGAGAAAATGGGATTTATGTACACCTACAATGCAAAAAAACAGGGTTGGTTTGACGAAGTTGTTCTTATCGTTTGGGGGCCCTCTGCAAAATTGTTATCAGAAAATAAAATGCTTCAGGACTATGTAAAAAAAATGCAGGAAGCCGGAGTAAAAGTAGAAGCTTGTATGGCTTGCGCCCGGATGTATGAGGTGGATAAACAACTTGCAGAAATGGGAATAGATGTAAAAGGAATGGGAGTTCCTCTGACAAGCTATCTGAAAGAAGGCTGGAAAACGTTAAGCTTGTAAAACATTATTTCTACAAGATTACTTAGCAGCAAAGTATTTTGATTGATCCCAAACAAAAAAGCACCTGCTTTAATGAACAGATGCTTTTTCATATTGATTTTTCGTCAATTAATACTCGTCTTCATTAAAAAAGAAATCATCCTTGCTCGGATAATCCGGCCAGATGTCTTCAATACTTTCATACATTTCACCTTCATCTTCCATTTCCTGAAGATTTTCAATTACTTCCAGTGGCGCTCCCGAACGAATTGCAAAGTCAATCAATTCATCTTTTGTTGCCGGCCATGGTGCATCTTCAAGTTTCGAAGCTAATTCTAGAGTCCAATACATTTCTTGAAATTTAAGCGGTTAAACTCATTTTTTACAATGGCGCGAATATAATAAAAAAAAGAAACTAACAAACAAAAAAATAATCAGATTTGGAAAAACTCCTTCGGGCTCTCAATTTGGTTAAAACGGCTTAATAGTAGACACTCTTCCACACTACACCAAACAACTGAAAAACAACAAATTAAACAAAACAACAGAATTAGCGGATTATTGCCGTTGAGTTTTAAAAAATTTCAGGCTTTAATCTTTTTTCCATTTTATTTCTTCGAGATTTTTCTCAATAGCTAATTTTCGGGCAAGTACAAAAAGGAAATCAGACAAACGATTAACGTAAAGTATGATTTCAGGTTGCACGAACCCCTGCTCTGCAAATTCCAGAATTCTTCTTTCAGCACGACGACAAACTGTTCTGGCTACATGGCACAGTGCCGAAGTTTGCTCGCCGCCCGGCAAAATAAAATGAGCTAATTCGGGCAACGATTGTTCAAAAGCATCAATTGAACTTTCAAGCAATTCAATATCAGCCATTTTTATTGCCAAATCAGCAGTAAATTTTTCCCCTTTTTCATCGGATGCCAGACGCGAACCAATGTTAAAAAGTTTATTTTGTATTCGAATAAGTAATTCTGAAATATCACTGGATAAATCGGAAGAACGTAAAAGTCCGATAACTGCGTTTAATTCGTCAACTGTTCCGTAAGCTTCCAGCCGAATATCATTCTTTTTTACCCTGCTCCCGCCAACCAAACCCGTTGTACCGTCATCACCGGTTTTGGTATAAATTTTAATTCGTTTTGTCATAAATTAATAAATCGGATTTGGATTGATAATGTCTGATTCAACCTCTCCGTCTTTTAACCGAATAATACGATGTGCATGCTGTGCAATATCCAATTCATGGGTTACCATTACAAGGGTATTTCCCTTTTTGTGAATCTCAGAAAAAAGTTTCATAATTTCCTCTGAAATTTTGGAATCAAGGTTTCCTGTTGGTTCATCGGCTAAAAGAATAGCAGGGCTATTCACCAATGCCCGCGCAATTGCAACGCGCTGGCGCTGTCCTCCAGAAAGTTCGTTTGGTTTATGAGTCATACGATCTTGCAACCCAACATCGATCAATGTTTTTTCTGCCATTTCTTTGCGGGTCTGCTTTCTTTTTCCTGCATATATCAAAGGAAGCATTACGTTTTCCAATGCAGTACTCCTGGGCAACAAATTGAATACCTGAAAAACAAAACCGATTTCGGAATTTCGAATTTCGGCTAACTTATCGTCAGACAAATGACTTACATCTTTTCCATTTAAAATATATTTACCACCACTGGGGGTATCCAAACAACCTAAAATATTCATTAACGTTGATTTTCCGGAACCGGAAGCACCCATAATTGCAACATATTCGCCTTTATAAATGTCAAGAGATACCGATCGCAAAGCACGAACAACCTGTGTTCCCACCTTATAATTTTTTACGATTGATTCGAGGTGAATGATTTTTTCTTTCATGAGCTTTAGTTTTTACATCAGTAAATAGTTAATTGAATATATTACAAATTGTGCAGAAGTAAAATTCGTATAAATATTTTTAAAACCGAACGAAATAGTATTTTATTGTTTAATATTAACAGCTGTTAACTTTTTTGAGAAATTCTGTAAGTCATACAAAAATTGTACCTATTATCCTCATTATTTAACGAAATCGTTTTTTTTGTTTCTGTATATTTGCCTTATGCCAGAATTTCTTGATCAGGAAATAAAATTTCTTCCGGGAGTGGGGCCGAAAAGGGCTGATTTACTTTATAAGGAACTAAAAATTAAAACCTATCGCGATTTAATTTATTATTTTCCTTTCAAATATATCGACAGAACCAAGTTTTATAACATTTCTGAGATTCATTCACAAATGCCTTACATCCAGGTAAAAGGAAGAATCCGTTCGCTTGAAACTGTTGGAACGGGAAACAAACAACGGCTAAGTGCACAATTTTATGATAATACCGGAACCATTGAACTAATTTGGTTTAGAGCCATTAAATGGCAGAAAGAGCACTTAAAACTGAATAAAGAGTATATTGTTTTCGGAAAGCCCGGAGAATTCAGCGGAAAGCTGAATGTTGTCCATCCTGAAATGGAAACGGAAGAAGAAAACCAGTTAAAACCGGCAGGCCTTTTTCAGGGGTATTATATTACTTCTGAAAACATGAAAAAAACATATGTCAACTCGAAAACCATTAATAAATTACAACTCACACTTGCCGGTTTAGCTGTTGGGAAAATCCCGGAAACGCTCCCCGAAAGTCTGATTCGTAAACTGAAACTTATTTCGCTTGAAAAAGCCTTAATCACCATTCACAAACCGGAAAATACACTCGATTTAAAAAATGCAACCTTCAGGTTAAAATTCGAGGAGCTTTTTTACATTCAGCTTCGGATTCTGGCGTTAAAACATCATCGCGAAAATAAATTTAAAGGTTACCGCTTCGAAAATGTTGGGTATAATTTCAACACATTTTATAACGATTTTCTTCCGTTTGAGCTTACCAATGCGCAAAAAAAAGTAGTAAAAGAAATTCGCCGCGATATTAACAGAAATGTTCAGATGAACCGCCTGCTGCAAGGCGATGTGGGAAGCGGAAAAACCCTGGTGGCCCTGTTAACAATGTTAATTGCACTCGATAATGAATTTCAGTGCGCATTAATGGCGCCAACCGAAATTTTGGCACAGCAGCATTTCAATTCCATTTCGAAATTTCTGAACGGAATGAATGTTGAAGTAGCACTGTTAACCGGTTCCACAAAAAAACGTGAGCGGAATATTCTGCACGAAAAACTGGAAAACGGAAGTCTTCAAATTCTGATTGGGACACACGCGCTTATTGAAGACAACGTGGTTTTTAAAAATCTGGGATTGGTAGTAATTGATGAACAACACCGTTTTGGAGTGGCTCAGCGGGCCAAGCTCTGGCAAAAAAATGATTTAATTCCGCCGCATGTTTTGGTGATGACTGCCACGCCAATTCCACGAACGTTAGCAATGACGGTTTATGGCGATTTAGATGTTTCAGTAATCGACGAACTTCCACCAGGAAGAAAACCGATTCAAACGATGCACTTTTTTGAGAACCGCAGAAAACAGGTAAATAATTTTCTTCGCCAACAAATGGAAAAAGGAACGCAGGTTTATATTGTTTACCCTTTAATTTCGGAATCGGAAAAAATAGATTTAAAAAATCTTGAAGAAGGCTACCGTCAGATTACTGAGGCGTTTCCTGATGCAAAAGTAAGTATGGTTCATGGAAAAATGAAGCCGGCAATAAAAGAAAACGCCATGCAGGCTTTCAAAAATGGTGAAACTAAAATAATGGTTGCAACCACTGTAATTGAGGTAGGAGTTGATGTACCAAACGCCTCGGTTATGGTTATCGAAAGTGCTGAAAGATTCGGCCTTTCACAACTCCACCAGTTACGCGGCAGAGTTGGGCGGGGAGCAGAACAATCCTACTGCATTTTAATGTCTTCGTATAAAATTAGTAACGAAAGCCGAAAACGGTTGGAAACGATGGTTCGCACCAACGACGGATTTGAAATTGCCGAAATGGATATGAAACTCCGTGGACCAGGCGAAATTGAAGGAACACAGCAGAGCGGCATTGGTTTCGATCTGAAGATTGCAAATCTCGGAAAAGATGGTGAGATTTTGCAATTAGCAAGAAACACAGCTTCAGACATACTTGAAAAAGACCCGGGGTTAAAAAGTGAAGAAAACAGAATTTTGATAAAAAATCTTATTTCGCAAAAACAAACGGAGTTTGACTGGAGCTCAATTAGCTAATCAACCATACTTTATCAATCAATGAAAAAACAAAAATCAGAACGAGAAATCAAAAACAGGAACATTCAGCCACAAGCAAAAAAACAGTGGTTATTCGGAAGTATTTTTCTAACCGTTGTAATTCTTGTGTTGTACTCACAAACATTCAGTTTTGATTTTGTAAACTGGGACGATGATGTTAACATTTATGAAAACGAGAATGTAGTGGATTTCAATATAAAAGGAATTTTCACAGAGCATGTTATCGGGAACTACAATCCGCTTTCGAACTTAACTTTTGCTGTTGAATATTCTGCTTTTCAGGATGATGCCAAATGGTATCACATCAATAATGTTATTCTGCACATTATCTGTACCCTGTTGGTTTTCCTTTTAATGAAAAGGCTTGGACTGTCTTTTTTTACTTCTTTTATTATTGCCCTGCTCTTTGGAATTCATCCAATGCGAACAGAATCGGTTGCCTGGGTTACCGAAAGAAAAGATGTTCTTTTTAGTCTCTTTTATTTATTGTCCATTCTTATTTATGTTTCCTATATCAAAACAAGAAAAGGCATTTTATATTTTTTATCGATTCTCATTTTTTCTTTATCGCTTTTATCAAAAATTCAGGCTGTTGCACTCCCCTTTTCATTGTTAATAATCGATTACTGGTTAAACCGAAAACAGAATGTAAAATTGTACCTGGAAAAGGTTCCGTTCTTTTTACTTTCTTTAGCTACCGGACTTATTGGAATATATTTTCTTCGTCAACAAGGCTCGCTCGATACGGAAACCACTCTCCCGTTTTTTCAGCGGCTCTTTATTGGAAGCTATTCCTACATAGTTTATCTCATTAAATCAGTTTTTCCGTTCGAGATGTCTGCCATTTATCCTTTTCCATCGAAAGTTACGCTCATCCATTATCTTAGCATAATTCCAGCCGCAGCAATCTTCTTGCTTTCAATATTGGCATACAAAACACAAAAAAGCCTGACTTTCGGAATTCTGTTTTTTACATTGAATATTATATTTGTACTGCAAATTGTTGGCGCCGGGCAGGGATTTATTGCCGACAGATTTACATACATTCCCTACATCGGGCTGTTTTTTATTTATGCGATTTTTATTGAAAAAGCAATTACAAAATTTCAAAAACAAAAGTTCGTCATTTATTCTGCTTTAGGAATTTATATGGTGATTCTTTTCGCAATGGCATTCAACCAAATAAAAGTGTGGAAAAACAGTGAAACACTTTGGACTGATGTTATACAAAACGAACCGACTACAGCAATTGCCTATAATAATCTGGGACATTATTACCGCGTAAAAGGTGAAACGGATAAAGCACTTGAAAACTATAATACAACAATCCGTCTGGCCCCACAAAAAGCTCAGGCTTATGATAACAGAGGTAAAATTTATTTTGATCGTGGTGAATATGATTTGGCATTGGAAGATTACAACAAAAGTCTTGCAATAGAACCTGAATTTTCGGAAGCGCTTGCCAATCGTGGTGCCGTTTATGGCAAGAAAAAACAATACGAGAAAGCACTGATGGATTTAACCCGGGCACTAAAAATCAACCCGAAAAACAAGAATGCTTTATCAAACCGGGGATTTGTATACTATAATCTCAGGGAATTTGAAAAGTCGGTTGAAGATTGCAGACAATATTTAGAATTAGTACCCAACGATGCAGATATCATTAACATGGTGGGGCTGTGTTATGCAAATATGAAAGATTATGATACTGCCTTACGGTTTTATAACCAGTCAATTCTAATCAATCCTTCTAATGCAGCATTCTATATTAACCGTTCCTATACATTTAATGCCAAAGGAGACAAAAAAAATGCTTTAAAAGATGCGTTGGTGGCAAAACAATTGGGATTGGCAGTAAATCAAGCCTATTGGGATATGTTAAATAAACAATAGAAAGCTGTTGGCGTTTGAATAATATTACCGAATTTGTATATTCA
>Ga0116152_10000781_pt1 | contig 26329 bp, 9 predicted proteins | sample AD_UKC119_MetaG_FD_89894 | JGI IMG/M metagenome (GOLD analysis project Ga0116152, IMG submission 89894) | Active sludge microbial communities of municipal wastewater-treating anaerobic digesters from Hong Kong - AD_UKC119_MetaG | ecosystem: Engineered > Bioreactor > Anaerobic > Digestate...
AGCTCTTTGATCTTTTCATAAGCCCTCTCTTCAGCCCCTTCTCCCAGCGTATAGACCACCTCATGGCCGAGGTATTTCCCGCGCTCATCAATGACAGCGATCTTGGAGCCTGTCCTGAGCCCGGGGTCGATCCCCATGATGGTATATCCGTGCGCCGGACTTCCCAGAAGAAGGTCTTTCAGGTTCTTCTCAAAGACATCGATAGCCGTGTCTTCAGCCAATGCTGTATAGTGGCTCCGGCATTCGGTGGCCATGGACGGGTGAAGGTAACCGAAATAAGCCAGTTCCATTCCCTCACGAAGGGCCGAAAAGAAGGTCGCCTCCTCCCGGCTGGCGATCTCTTCGCGAATGAGCGCCATACACCGGTCTTCATCCACGGCGATGTCTATTTTCAAAATCCCCTCTTTCTCACCTCTGTTCAAAGCAAGAAGACGGTGGGATTTGATCTCTTTCAAAGGCTCGCTGTACTCGTAGTAGTCCATATAGACGCCTTTTTCATCAGCTCCCTCATCTTTGACACCAGACACGATAAGGGCTGAATCGATGTAAAAGGTGCGGAGTTTTTTCCGGACTTCAGGATGGTGGGTCACGGCCTCAGCCACGATAAAAAGGGCCTGCTCCAGGATATCATCTTTTTCTGTGACGCCTTTTTCCTCATTGACAAAGGAGAGGACGATCTCATCGGCGCTCTGCTCTTCGCGCCGCTGAGCCAGGATGATCTCAGCCAGAGGCTCAAAACCCATCTCACGGGCCATCTGGGCCTTCGTCCGGCGTTTGGGCTTATAGGGGAGATAGAGGTCTTCCAGTTCATTTTTATTGAAACAGGCTTCGATCCTGCTCTGAAGCTCCTCTGTGAGTTTTCCCTGTTTTTCAATGGTCTGAAGAATATACTCTTTCCTGGCCAGAAGCTCCTTGTAAAAGGAAAACTTCTCGGCGACAGCTGTGACCTCTGTCTCGGTGAGGTTCCCTGTGGCTTCCTTTCTGTAGCGTGAAATAAAGGGGACGGTGTTTCCCTCGTCGAGAAGATAAAGTGTTTTCTCAACTCTCTCGAGTCCTATGTGGGTATCATCTGATATCAACTGCCCGATTGTCATTTTGCCTCCTCTGTTCAACTCCATCATCAAGACAACATGATATCAAATAATTAGTTGAATTCAAATGAAAATAGCGGGAGGCGACCGCCTCCCGCTCAGGAATGTGATTTTATGGCTTGAGTGCTTTGAGGATTTTTTTCCTCAATTCAAGATGATCCTCCCACTTTTTCCACCCTGTATCGCCTTCAAGAACTTCCAGTGATTTATTGCTTTTGACAATATCCACTATTTGAGAGAGAGTCAGCGATCCACTTTGCTTGTTTTCTCCATCTCCCCATTGAACCCAATAAGTATTATCATGATCCTCTTCTCTCAGATATTCATGAATTGGAAATAGAGTGTAGTATTTTTTCAAGTCCTTTTCATTCTTACAAGACCGGATCTCATCGTTTCTCTTACGGAGAGACTTGATCTTGATACGGTTATAATGCTCCAGTTTATTCTCTTTAAAGAAACCTAAAAGAGTGCGCCCTGTCATATTGACATCTTCCTCAGCTGATTTCAAAATGTATTTGAGAATGACAGGCGGAACAATGGGATATTGTTTATCCTCAAGTTTGTCATTGTAAACGAAATAATTCCTGAAATCACTAAGTGCTTTATCTTTAACTTTTTCATCTGATATGTTAAATAAGCGAATCCATTGTTGAGTAAGTCTGTCGAGAAAATCTTCGTACCACTTATTGTGCTTGTTGAGATCCGCTATCAGATTCCCTATCGTGATCATTTTTTCTTCATCCGGGACATCCTTGCGTCCGTCGGGAACGATATAATACATGTCTCCATCTTTTTTCCGCACTTTCACAAAAAAATCATCCTCTGCATAAATACATCCGCTATGGACAAGAAGATTGACAAAAGCGATAATATCTTGATAGTCCAGTTGGACTATTGCACCGATCGGTTCAGGGATATCAAAATACACAGGGGATGTATGCCGTAAAGCAAGGTCAGATATGGAGCGGGATGAGACGAGTCTGTTATAGATCTCATTTCCTTCCTGCAATTCTTTAAACATCGGAATCACCAGTTCCGTCTCGATGTTCATAAGGCAAATATCTTCCGGGCTGCTTCCAAACGAAAATCGCATTTGAGCATCATTATTGACTTTAGAAAACAGATGCTCAATATATCTTTTATCATCGGATGACATCAAACGGAACTGATAAGAAAAACTTCCACTATTTTCAGGCCGAATAGTACTTTGGTCGACAATCCCCAAGTAGCTGGCATTTGTTGTTAGTTTATGAATTATTGTTTTAATGATCTCCTCTCCCCCCGGTTCCATCTCCTTATCTTTCATCCATTTAACAATTGAATAATTTTTTCTGAGAACGTCGATCTCATTAATGTAACCTGACACCTGCTCTTCAATCAGTTGGAGGTCGACCCTGTCTTTTGTCACATGATAAATCAAATTCCTGTTAATGATTCCTTGGATATAATCAGTAACCTTCTGGGCATTCACAATCAAGGACTGAGCAAATTTTATAAATTCATCATGAGTCTCATCAATGACACAAAACTCCAGTGAACCTGAGGCGTTCCGGATAACATTATTGTTTTTCAACTCATAATATTTAGCTCTTTGGAGCAGATCTTCTCGATTTTGCTCCAAAAGGCCTTTTCTCTCATTCAAAGCTTCATACACATCCAGAAGAATTTTCAACTTCGAATAGGTTTTGAGAAAATGGCTTGTTTCACTAATGGATTGGTTGATTTTCCGAATGACGGCTTCTATGCTGTTCTCCGTTTTATAAGAGATCCCATCAGAAGGTTTTTGAGAAAGGCCCAACCCGACAAATAACCGTTTAAAAAAATGGAGCCGCTGTTTCCACTCAGCCTCATCCTCTCTTAAGGATTGCTTAATATCAGTGTAAAAATCGTTTTTTATACTGACTTCCTGGAGTTTTTCAAGGGATTCTTCAAATTTACTCTTATAATCCTCTTTGAGATTTTCAATAAGATCCGCGAATCGTTCTGAAAAATCGAAAATCTCCGGAAGCTCTCCCTTTATAATCAAGTCTTCAATCTCAAAATGATACTCATTGATATAATCAACCGCGAGCGTCCTTTTAAAATCGTCAATCGCACTGATAAGAAACTCTATCCCATAATTCTTGACATACTCCTTAAAAAGAGCATTGATATTTCCCAGCGAATCACCTCCGATGATATTCATATCATCCCCGGTCATAATGCCTTTGACGATGTTTCGCCAGGTTTGAGGTAAGTTATCGCTGAATCCTTTATTGCTGCCATGTACTTCATTGACAAAATTCTGTATCCCTGCAATCCATGGTTCGTTAAAACTGGTATACCGGTTTTTCAAAGAGTTCATTGACAAGAGTTCAGAGTTTATATAAGCCAAGGCGACTTTCGCGTCAAAAATCTCTTTAAATTTTCTTCCCAGATCTGCCGGTTTGACACGTCTTTCCTGATCAACCGGGTTCAGATCCCCTAAAGCAATATCTTCGAGAATTTCTTTCATAAAGAAATTCTTAGCATAGTTGAAGAGACGGGTGACAGGGTATTTGGCAGTGTATGAACCGATTCTGCCGTAATACCGGTCTTTCCTGACAACCCCGGTGACATTGTCTCTGATTTGATTAGTTTGATTAAATGCTCCCATATTTGAGAATTCTGCTCTGTATTGTGCATCTACTTCTTCAAATGTCATAGTTACCACAAAATTAGCCACCGCTCGGTTAATAGTCATATAACTCCCCAGGTGCTGATAACTCAATTGAAGCTGGGACCCGACATTGATCACTTTATCAAAAATACCGGTAATGTAATCTTCCTGGGATTGATGATAAAGGCTTTTAATTGATTTCTCCACCGGATATCCGTTTTCTAAGGCATTATTCAACTCTTTAAAAGAGGCGTATTGATTGGCTAAAAGTGTTTTCCGGTATCCTTCATTAACCCGCCTTCCGGCGACAGTAAAACATGAGGGCAAAAAATTGATTAAATAATGATTGACATTACTCTCTTCGTTTTTCAACTGTTTATAGACTGCTTTCTTTAACATAGCACCAATAGGAAGAAAAAGGCCTTTTCCTGTACCGCCTCCGAGAGAGCAGATGACAAAAATATTCATCCGTTTACTCTCATCAGGACACTTATATTTTTCGCTATAGGCCGGGTTCATAACCAGATGTTCAAGATTATTCAGGTTTGACACTTTGACGTCTATAACCTCTTTGACATCCGCCAAACGCCTCCAGAGGGATAATTTGCCGACTATACCCATTCCTCCGGCTCCATTACCGCGGACAGCATCACATACTTCGAACAGGTGCTCAGATTCTACGACAAAGTCTTCAGCTCCGACGATGGATGGTTGGTTCAAGATATCGACCATGTCTTTTTTATTAAAACTTAAATCTATTTTCTCATCAGGCTGGGGATTGAGTTGATCAATTGCGTCAAGTTCTTTTTCGTAACTGAAATCGCCTCCCTCTTCTTCGCCCTTTTTGATCTTAACTTTTTCCCCGTTTACTGACATAAACTCGGTATCGATCTCAAGAAACTTGACCAAAGGAAAGCTAAGGCCCGGCTCAATATAACCTTTTTCAAGCATCATCCTCTTGATCTCTTTGATAGCTAATTTCCCAGTTCCCCCTAAGCCGACAATCAAAGTCTTAGGTATTTCTCTCATACTTTCCTCCTATTTTACATTTATCTTCGTGACGGATAAAATATTATCGATCAAAAAGACCTGCAGTGTAAATTTTATTCCCGACTGTGAATACCCAAACTGAAGCTTATCCCCACTCTGAATGACCACTTCTTTTATATTCGACATCACAGGCACGAAAGAATCGTTGATAAAACATTGCATCTTTCCCGGTGAGTACACAATCTTGCCCTTGTTGACAGAGAGAGACCCATAATCTTCAGGGGGAATGAAGCGTGTTCTAAAGACAGTCTCTGTCTCCTGGTTCGTATCGGCCATGGTCCCTCTGATCAAAACAGTCCCTATCCCGGTCCCCATGTAGAATTCGCGCATAAATCCATTAAGTTTTTCCGGTTCGATGCCTTTTAACCGGCTCAAGACACTATTTAAGAATTTTAAAGAACAGTGTTTGAACACCACCTTCTTAAACTTTTCATCTTGTTTGAGAATCTTAAAGGCTCGATACAGTTTTATCGGCCCTGGTTCTTCAGTCTTGAAGATTTCTGAAGTCATGGCCGTTTTAATATATTCCTCGAGCTGAACTTTTATCTGATCAGGAAACTCTTTAAAGAGGTCTTCTACTGATAATTGACAACACTTGTCCCAGAGTTCATTTTTTTCTCTTAACAGTGTCTGATAATGAACACATCTTCCCATGATAAAAAGCAGTACTAAAAGACTTGTAAGCGTTATAAATATCCAGACTATCCCCCCTACGATAATCGATGATATCTTATCCCTTTTCGATGTCACGAGTTGAAAGACAAGATCACTATCGTCAATATAAACACTTCCTCCAGTCTCAGAAAAGATCTCTCCGGACAATTTGATAAAGGGCTGAATATTCATCTCGTCGGTAAAAGTGTACCGGCCTTTTTCCTTAAAAATATGAAGGAAGATACTATCCTGTTCCAAATCTTTTACGGAAAAAGATGTTTCCCCCGAGAAACTCGCCTTCAGAAGTTCCCGGCCCTTATCATCTGTAATACGGGCATCATCAGAATACTGGGTAAAAATGTTGCCGTCTTCATCTGGAAAGACCTTATTAAACCGAAGCTTGATCGGAACTTCAATATCTAAGCTTTTCTTATAAGGGAGGCGATATTCAACTCGAACAGGCTTATCTTTCATAACTTCATAATCCACGGAGATTTTTCTTGATGTCTTCCCGATGAGGCTTCTCAAATAATAACCGATTTTCCCGAAAAAGCTGTTGTTTCTCGGCACTGAGTATTCCGGAACCATCATGGAAACAACGATCGTTCTCTTCTCGATATGAATTTGTGTTTCTGATCCTTGGTCAATTGCATAAAGAACATCAGCTCTTTCATTATCAAGGCTTATTTGATAATCCCCGGCTTTAAGATGAGGCACTTCGGCTTCAAATGATTGGTCATTCGCGGATGTATTAATGATATTTGTATTGTTTGTTTCGATATTTGTTAATTTAATTCTAATTGTCTCCTCTTTAGCTAGCCCGATGGGTTGTCCTAAAGGGAACAACCTCATTCTAAGGGAACGCCCTTCCCATAACTCATCTTTATTGAAAACTAAAGAAAATAATACTCCTTTCTTGTCAACATTGAAGGTTTTGAGAACTTCCAGATTTTTATCATTTGAAAGTTTCCATGCATTATAGTTCCATGCGCCTTTGACAACTGTTCTGTCATTAGCTTTGAAACTTCGAGTAAAATTCATCAATTTTTTGTCATATCCAAGGATTGAAGTCGAATTTTGATTCACAAAATCCAAACGAAAAGCTGAAAAACCGAGAAAATCCCGATATCTAATGGCTTCTCCAGTTTTTTTATCATAAAACTCCAAGTTAAAGTTGACATTTGAATCTGCCAGAAAGACATCCTTCTCTGGATCCGTGTTGACTCTTAAGCCGATATCCGTTTTTTCAAAGCTGATGTAATAAAAGTTTTTACTCCCGAAATTGTTTTTCACATTGGCAAACGAAATATAATACTTCCCTTTTTTTATATTATCATCAAAATTGATCTGAAAGAAGGTAGATTTATCATAGAGCTTATAATCTTTTGCCGAAAGAATTTCTCCTCGCTCATTATTAATTGATGAAATCTTCATCTCCGGATAGGGTTTGACAATAATCCATATGCTCTTTCCGTTGTCATTGTGTTTTTGAAGTTCAAATTTGTTGTTGAATTTCCCGATGAGAACTTCTCCTCTTCGGATGAGATACTTATTGATATCATCAACATAACTGAAAAGTGTTGATACGAAATGTGCACCGATATCATACTCATTTACAGCATCAACTCTTGAGGTACACCTAATAACATCTTCCCATTGCTTTACTGAAGCCTTACTGTTGTACAAAATAAATTTTGTCTCCCCTAAAGCAGAATAATCTACTTTTTTATCAGGCCCCTCACTCCTATCTTCTCCATCAGTAAGGAAAATAGTTTTATTATCGCAGTTGGCGATATTTTTGACTGCCATATTCAGGGCCTTCCGATAATCGGTATCACCCATAGTTGCATAGTCATCTTTGAACATCTTTTTTAGCGCGTTGTAATCCTGAACTTTGTTCATTTTGTACATTTCTTTTGCATCTGTAGCGAATTTGATATACTGAAACCTCATGTTCCCTATTCGATCCGGATAGAGGTCTTTCCACAGATCTAATAAATCGACAAGCATTGCAGCTGAATTCAATGCTGACTCGAGTTTTTCTCCTCTCATGCTATTGGAGTAATCAATGACCAACGAGAGTGAATTCCTGTTATTGACTTGAGAGTAAACAACACCAAAAGATATAAATAATAGTAATAGTAAGATGACAAGAATCTTTTTCATAACTCCCTCACGTCTAGTTTATGACTCTTCCAACCCCATATGTTCGATTTTTCCAATAATCATTATATTCTTCTATTTTGACCCCATCTCTGAAATAACAATGAATAAACTGATCTTCACCCATAAAAATCCCCACATGAACAGGAGTATTTTGATCGATCTTTGAATGGAAAAATATGAGATCTCCTGGTTTCATATTTTTTATATCTATTTTCTGGCTAAACTCATACTGTTGTCCTACTCTCGATGGAAGAATGATATTGACAGTGGAAAAAACACTTTTGATAAATCCTGTATTGCTGATGCCTTTATCCCTGCCTCCATCTTGCATAACAGAATAAGGTGTTCCCACCCATTTTAATGCCTCTTTCAAAATATCATGAGCAGAATTCCCAGTTTTTTCCGGAACAAGCTCGTTTCGTTCATTTTCCTTTTTCACTGATGAAGATGTCTTCCTCTGGGCTTCTCCTTTGTCTACTTCAACCAAAACGATTTCATTAATGAGGGCCTGAAGATTCTTTTTTTGAATCCACCCTTTAAAGTGATTTTTAGATGATTCCAAATAGATCCAATCACCATCGTCTTGGACTATTCTGATCTCTAGCTCCTCTAAAGAACTAACTAAGGTATCATTTTCATCGTGTGATAAAGCGAAAAATAGTTTTACGTGATTATTAGAAATAAGACGGTAATCAATCAACGTATGGACATAGGTGACCTTAATAACTCCTTCTGAAATATCCACCTTTTTTACAGGCATATTCTCATAATGAAAGGATTCGACAATTGCTGGGTTTATGATTTTAATATAAAGAGTTTTCCCTTTGTCATCATGCCAGACATCATTAAAAGGTTCAATAGAAGAAATAATGTCCATCTCAGTATTATCAGGATTAAAAAAAACCGTGATCGCTTCTCCCCAAAGAATAGAATGAACCCCGAAAAAGAGTAAGGAGAAAAAGATGAGTCTATGAATCTTCAGATTACCCATATGTCATCCTAAAATCCGCCTTAATGTTAAAACTCTATTGCGATGCCAGCTATTCCTTGTGATAATATTTCACCGCAGTATGGTTCATTCACCACTGTTGTCAACGAGCGGAGATACCTTCCCATAAGCTTAAGATGATTAGCCAGAGGGATATCAAAACCGGCATAGTACCCATATTCCAGATCATTCAACTGATCCAGGTAATCTCCTTCTGATATATTCGATATAAGAGTCCCATCTGCAGCATACCGCTTTGTTTTCGCCGTTGCGCTTGTCCCAAAGCGTCCGAACCCACCACCTGAAATCTCAGTATGAAAAATAAAATCCATGGATAATCCTAAACTCAATCCAAACTGTGACAGAGTTATTTCAGTCGAATCCATTAATCCATTTCCCAGTGTCTGAGGGTAGAATGACTGATAAATAAAGTGTCGTGATAAATAGTACAAATCAGTCTCAAGAGAAAAAAACCTATTCAGTCGATATTCAAAAATAAACCCATATTGAAGCATCAGTTTATTCTCTACATCTTCTTCAATATCAATTTCTGAATCATTAATAGAATATTCTCTCCCGTATGCACAGTAAATCGAATATGTGTTCTTCAGCGGTTTGACAACATAACTTTCCTTGAGATCGCTTAAAATTTTAGCATACACCTTTTCGGACTCAGTCGTTCGCCTAAAACAATAGTTATCCCCGATTTTATAATGGATCGCCGTGGATGGAATCGTATAATAAACTGAAGTCTTTTTCCCCGTTCTTAGCTCCTCCAGATATAATTCAAGAGTAATTCTGTCATTAGCTTCATTGATAAATCTTCCCCACAAGATATAATCTAATTTACCTAGATCATTCGAACCAAAATAGTTTATTTTTTTCCAGACCTGCATCGAGTCAAGTTGTCGTGAAATAAAATTGATAATACTTTCTCCTAAACGAGAAGATCTCCCATCAGGAAAGAAAATTGGGATTGCTGTATAATACCCTCCAGCAAGTGTCGTTAATTCTCCTTGGAATTTTTCCCATAGCTGTTCATTGACCATGTCGAGATCCTTCATCTCAGCAACTGACGCTTTCTGCCTGGTGACATTTGCATATAATTCATATGAGTCATAATATTGACTGACTTGAAGGCTGTCTTTTTCTTTATCCCATCCGTTGATCTGGTAGATCTTAATAAACATAAAAAGCTTTTCAAGCTCATCAAGAGTCTTATCAAACTCAATAACGGCATTTGATATATCATCCATTTCAATATTTTTCATCGCAATATTATAAAATATCGCAGCTTTTTCATAGGCAGTTGTAATCTGAGAAGCAATTTTATTCTTTGCATCTTCTTTATCGACCCAGATCAATGCATAGTAAACACCATCGATCAACGAATACTCTTCATGTTCAATACTAAAACTCGCACCGGAAACGACTTTAATTTCACTATCCATATTTCTAAAAAAAGAGTCTGTCACATTCTTTCGGTCACCAATAATATTCTCAAGTCTTTTGCTTTCTTCTTTGAGTAGACTGTTATATGAGACATTTGTTAAAATTTGTTGCGCAATACTGACAAAAGCTTCATTTTTAGCTTTTTCTTTGGCTTGATCACCATCTTCTTCCTGGTACGCGCTTCCCAATCCGACATACTTATTCGGATATTTTTCTTTATAATAGAGATGGGCAGCTGGATCATCTAAACTGGCTTGAGCCGACATAAGGACATTCAATCCGACGATCGCCATAAAAAGCAAACTAAGATACTTACCTTTAATATTCATAGTAATTTATAATAATCTATTTTTTTCTAAATGTAAACCTTTATTTATACCAAATAAATGGTATTATAAAGTCTATGAAAGATTATTGTAAATAACTAAAAAGGAGTCTATATGGAATTTGCAAAGATCAGAATCAAGGCCGAAGAGATGTTGTATAATATTTTATGGACGAATTTCGCGGGGGATACCCTCTTGAGCCTTCTTCCTGCTTCATCACAAAACGATAGCCTTGCACACCTTCTTTCAGGAGAATATCTACAGGTAACAAAAGAATTAACTCCTGATATCTATAAGATCTTCCAGGAGGCTCTGGAATCACTTGATTTTCATCACCCCATTAACCTTTATATCTCTGGGAACAAAGATATCAATGCATCAATATTACCATCTCACGATCCCGAAGATCCCCATATCATTATTATCAATTCTGGGTTAGCAGACATCCTGACTTCCGATGAGATAAAGTTCGTCATAGGCCACGAAATCGGCCATCTTGCTTTTGATTCCTTGAATCTTGATCGCCTTCTTGATTTCATCTTTGCCGAGAAAGAATCTTTTGCAGGTTATAACCTAAAAATCACAACATGGAAAAAGCTAGTCGAACTGAATGCAGACCGCCTCGGCCTTTTGGCTTGTCAAGACCTCAATACTGCAGCGTCCGCCCTTTTTAAGATCTCTTCAGGAATGAATCCTACTGCGTTGGGTATTGATATGGACAAATATATAAAAAACTTCGACTTGTTTTTTGAAAACTACAATTCTGATATTATTGAAAAAGACCTTAACGGATCACATCCCCTGATATCTATACGCGTCAAAATGCTCGAACACTTTAGTGGCACATCTTGTTTTTCTGAATTCATTTCAAAGAAAAAGCTCATCAATGGTTCTGACAACGAGGAAGAATACCGGCCGCTCTTATTACCTATACTGATATATGGCGACAGCCCAATAAACAATATGAGAAAAAAATTTATCGCAATCAGCGGAATTATCGCAGCGACTTCTGATGGTGAACTCAATGAAGATGAATTACAGACAATTTTAGGTGCTTTATCGGGCTTTGATCTATTTCCACGAGTGATTATGAAACTTTATGCCAATATGTCTGAAAAGCAACTTATAGCAACGCTAACTGAGGCGATAGATTTTATACTCAATGAGAATCCTGAAGAAAACATGGCTATGATCCATTTTTTATGCCGTATCATTATTTCTGATAATGTCATTAAACCCGAGGAAGTTTTATTCCTTCTGAATTTTGCAGGATCATACCTTCATTTGAATAAAAATGAGACCCTCAGGGTCATTGCTGGCCAAATCCATGATGGTTTTACACCCAACCTATAGGAATCTTCTTCAGGCAAAAATAAACCTGTAGCTGGTTGACAGATTTTTTGCAAAGGTGTCCACAATTGTTTTCAGCTCTTCTTCTACATCAGAGATTTCTTTATCCGAAGTCAGAAATTGATAGAGGTCATTTATCAGATGAGCTGTTTTTTTATCCTCAACAAGTGTGCTCAGTCTCTTATACTCATCATGTCTCAGCCCCAAAGAAAAGACTTTAACAATAGCCTCAAACCGCTGCTCAGGAGTCTTCAGCTTTTCGATGAATTCTATAATCAGTAAAACCAACTCTTTCATGATCCATAGGTTGTTTTTGTTCTTACGAGTCAGGTTTCTTATGAAAATCCATCCATGCTGAGGAAGCATATCACCATTTTCCAATAAATGTTTGCTAATATCAATTAATAATTTTTGATTCCATACATCACTTTCCTTTGCTGCCAGTTTATAGAGAAAAAACATGATTTGCTTTTTGTTTTTAATACTAAACAGAGGATAATGCCGGAAGACTGTTTTTAAAACCTCATACCTGACTTGCGGATTAATATCATCTAATGGCGTGAGATAAAAATCTAAAATATCTTCATCATTGATAAGCTCATTTGTTATGATGAACTCTGTAATAAGCTCAAATATTTCAATCCGAACAAGATCTTCATATTCAAATCGATCATTCATCATATTCATGATGTCAATGACTCGTCTAAAATCAATATTCTTCGCTTCTAATAACCTCTGGGCGCCGTAGATCCTTAGATACTTATTCGGCGAGTCTAGCATTGACTCATAAGATATCTTTCTATTGCTCAGCGCCTTTTTCATTTTCTGATCGACATGTTTCTTATCGATAATATTGAGTTTCATAATATCCCCATCATAATTTGAGATAAATATTTCATCGTTATAGACTAGAATTTTTTCAAGGGGGTTGTAAAGGGGATATGTCCATTTTTTGCGTCCGTCCAGGTGCAAGACATGTAGAAATCCGTCTTCAGAAATCGCAATGAGAAGAGTCTCCTTCTCTCCTTTAATAAAATCTAATCCTTTGACGTCTCCCAGAGTCTTATATGACCAAAGATATTCAAGGTTTTCACTAAGACAGTAGATATAATTATCATCAGACGAATAAACAACAAGAATGTTTCCATCGACACTGATCGTCTTCAAGTCAGTAATCTGAGCATCTCTTTCAACATGATGCGACAGGGATTCAGAAAACACACCTTCAGTATATAAAAACTTATTGATTGTACCGACCGAATTTCCTGTGTATAAAACAATATTCCCCTTTGTATTTTTAGACAGATTAATAACTACTATATCTTTATCAATCCCGAATGCTGCTGTATTCACTTTTTTCGATATATCAAAGTTTATCTCTTTGGAATCATCATCCAAATATACTGTATCCAATCGGGGTCCTTCTGTCGACACAACAATATCAATATTATTATCATCATCAAAGTCAATTGTATCTAAAGTCAAAACAGTATTCTTTCTTTCCCATGGAGCTCTAAAATGCACAATGCTTACTTCAAATGTCTTTTTCTCGTCTCTCTCATATGAAACTAATCCTTTCTCATTTTTCATGTCACCGTTACCTTCAGGAACTATGACCGAAATAAAATTATCGGAATTATCATATCCTAGAATAATATCTTTTTCCTTATCCAAACACAGGTTTTCGACCTTTATACACGCGACCTTACTATCCCCCAATTCAATTTTCATTTTCCAAATAATATCACCTGAGTCTTTGTTTATGAGAAAAAGTTTTCCTTTTTTAGTACATATCAATAATTGGTCTTCCCCTGTTTCGAAGTCCGGATAAATATCAAAACCGACGATATCATCCTCTAATGTTCCATCTCCATTCCACAGACGATCGATTTGCCATAATTTATCTAAATGTTTAATCTTGACTTCTTCCATTAATGCTATGTATTCATGAATATCTGTATTGATTGCATTTTCAGCCTTTTGCAAAAAAAGCACACGATCTGTGTGCGCCTGTACTTTGTCAAAATAAGTGTCTATCTCTTTTAAAAAAAGGCTTTCGTGTTTCATAATATCTTTAACCTTCTTGATAAAATCAGAATGTGCTGTCAAGACACTGAACATCCCTGATGAAAGGCGAGTATTATAATTTTTATTATGATATAAATAATTAAAATTATCAACAAACTTTTTATTTTCCTTTAGATTTTTTAAATATTCCATAAAAAAGAATTTATGCCTCTCAGAAGAGATTTCTCTGTTGAAGTGCTTTATAAACTGATACCGATTAGCATGAAGTATTTTCTTATTGTAGGAATCGATTATCACTTCCCATAACTCATCAAGTTTGGCCTGATTCATTATTTTCATCTTAGCCATTATGCCGTTTCGACTCCCTACGATAAGATGGTCATTATATAAGTACCCTGCACTGATCTCATAGGGGGTTTCAGTAATAAACCTCAGATTTCCTTTCAGATTATAAGATATCAAAATTTCAGAGTCTTCTGAGATTAAATAATAATTATCTTTTTGTGCAATAATACTCGTAATATCTTCTGTCATTTTTACATAATCAAGGATTAATACTTTATCGTCTTGGCATGAGACCTTGTAGACATAGTCGTCAACTGTAGCAACAAGAAAGCTATAATCATTATATTTTTTTATATGTAGAATGTTTCTGCCACAGTTATATTTATCAAACTCATTAGATGAATTGTCTTTATCAAGTAACACGATCATCCCATTTTCATAGATGACATAAAGCCTGTTGCCTCCATCGGTTGAATAATCACCAATTCCAACGACCTTATCCCCGGGAAATCGGTTGCAAATCAATTGAAATGATTTGAGCGAATACTCTTCTTGAGAGACATAATTGACATTACCATTGTCATCTCCAAAATAAAACCCCGGATTTTCAACATCAGTTCTTGATGATGTAATCACTGTAATAGTCCCTTTTGTATATTTCATCTGTGCAACGTTGCAAAACTTCCCTCGGTTATCAGGCCCATAAAACCTGATAATGTTATCATTAGTAACAACAACGAGCATTTTACTATTATGGTCCAGGGAAAAAAAGAACATATCCTCAACACTCTGATGTGCTTCAAGACTGATCTCTTCTGAGTATTTATGACCATCAAGATCGTATAAAAGAATCATATTGGTCGTCGTTCCGACAAAAATACAATCTTCCTTTTTGGGATCCAATGATCCGATCAGAATCTTTGTCACCCTCGTCTTATCGACTCCCAACTCCTTATTCAATTCCAGATCCCATTCGGGTTCTAAAGCATGCCCCATAATAAATTCTATGGTCTCTTCGGATGAAGACAGGAGGTTTTCAGTTTCTAAATCTTCTTGTTCATTAAAAGTCATTAAAATCTGAGAAGAAGGCCTGATATATAATTCTCTCTTTTCACAAGCCGTCTCATCATATTGCGATAACATATCTTTGAGTTCGCAATCAAGGTCATTGAGCGCAAAACCTTTTGATATTAAATATTCTTCTATTTTTTTCTTTTCAACGCTAAGTTCTATCATTTGCTCGACTTGCATGAAAACAATTTTTCGCTCAGAGGAGACTTGTGAAAGGAAATCTTCAAAAACAGTATCAAAAAGTGTAATCTCTTGGATTGAAGTGATGACGTTTTCTTTAATTCGAACAGAGATACTTTCATCTATTTTATTTGTTTTGGCTATGTTCTCTAAAGCATTTAGCTCGTCATCGGACAATGTTTTATCATGCATGTACATACGCTTTATTGTTACTGCAAAAGCAAGTTTATTGTCAATATTCTCATCCTGCTTATTTTTTAAATAATCAACGACCATCTTGACAACTGTGACAATTTCATGGGCCTGATTAAAGGGAGTCGTCGTAATTTCTTTCTCCCAACTTTCCATTCTTTCAATAAGTGTGGAGTCGGCCGTATCCTTAATCTTATCCAAGGTTTTATTATTTTTAAAAAGCTCGATAAAGATCTGAAAAACCTCATTGATATTCGTGCTACTCCTGCAATACTCAATAGCCTTTATAATCTTCTCTTGTTCATTATTTTGTTCATATGGGAAAATCTTCCATAAAAGAGAAATGAGAAACTTCGGAAGAATCTTTTTGCAATCAGATGTTACAAATCCATAAGCTTTATCCTTATCAATATCTTTAGCATTACGGACATGCTCAAGAGTCTCTGCTGCTGAAACAAAAACAAGATACTCTGAAAGAGGAAAACCGATGTAGTCTTCTTCTATTTTATCAAAACCTGTTTTTTTAAATATCAGGTTTACATTTCTTTTGGCCTTTCGCGCAGCATCATCTGAGCAGTTGGCATAGCCAGGGTGTGAGTTTGGATTTCTTAAATCTTTTAATTCATTAAAATAGGATAAAAGCTCTCTGTCCATCCATGGGTGCTGTGGAAAATACTCAAGCAGTTTCTTATATAATCCGATCGCTTTCCCCCAGGATTGATTTCCTTCGCTGAAAAAGTTTCTTGTCTCTTCATGATTATCCCTGAAAAAATTAAAATACGATAAAGAGTCCTGACTATCGTTCAAGGTATACCGAAAATGATTGATTATATTGATAAGGATTCCCTCACCGAGGATCCCCAAGCCACGAATGACCGCTCCAAAATCATCATCTTTCACCTCTTCCCATTGTTTCTGGATCGAATTATACCTTTCCCCATAAGTCTTATACATACGGCCTCCTTGAAAGATTATAATACTAGTCAATAAAATAATACAAAATATATTACTATATGTCAAGCAACCGTTCGTTTTCTAATAAAAATAAGTTGACATATTTTATTAACTATCAATAATATATGAGGGGGTAATTATGATCAATCAGATGAAAGTTATCGTTGATAAAACTAACGAACTGACGCAAAATAATAACGAGTGTGATCTGTATCATTTTCACCGATCTCCGGATGTCGTTGAATATACAGCGGCCGCCATCGCAGCGGGACGGATCATCGTCGACAAAAAATCGAACACCCGTTCACTCCTTAATGCTTTAGTTTTGGACAAACTTACTTTATCAGAAGATACTCAGAATACTGATCATAAAAATTTAGCTGATGTCAGACATGCTTTTACAACGATTGGAGCCATTTGGGCGCACGATCCGAATTTTACAACTCATAATGACTATTTAGATGACTCAAAAAAAAGATTTTTCAAAATGATCAATATCATTTCAGACCTCTCCCATTTTTTAAAATCGGAATATGAGAGAATAGACGATATTTATACTTTTTTTAACGTTTTCGCTGAAGACAAAAGTTTTATTAATCTCCTTCTCACTGAATCATTAGAAACCTCTACCGCAGTAAAAAATAAAATAATTGAGGATTTGTTGTCCATATCTCGACAAAAAACTGAAATCTATGCAGGGAGGATAGAATTAAACAAAGTCCGGGATATACTAAAAACTCACTTCAGTAATCAATCAGAGAAAATTCTCAACGCCCTGATTTATCAAACTCCTCTGCCTGAATTAACAACCTTGCTTGATACCAGCGATCTTTCGCAAAGAAAAATACTTCTCTCAATATCCAATATTTTTCTAAAAAAGAGCCAAATCACAGAATTATCAAAGAGACTTGATTTGCAATTGTCCGATATTGATTCTGTCAAGTTCCCCCAACCCATTAATGATAATGCAATAAAATCGTATTGTTTAATTTCTCGCAATCTGAAGAATTTCTTCATTCATGTCTTTCAGGAAGATATGTCGCATGATATTTCCGCCCTGTTGATCGATTATTTATTTAATACGTCTACTTACTTCCACGATTCCCAGATCATAGATCAAATTAAGAGCGCCTTGGAAAAAGCAAGCCCTTGCTGTAAGCTTTACATTGCTCACCTCATACGGTATTTTGAAAAAGAAGAACCACCACCTGCCCTCAAGGCTCAGTTAAAATCTATTGATGATTTCTGGAAAAAGTTTGGCTTCCTTACGAATCCCATAGGTACACCTTACGATATTCCTACTATCTTCCCTCTGAAGATTGAGAAAAATAAACAGCAAATCGATTCCATCGTCAAAAAGATGATCAAAAAGTATGTGCAGTCTCTTCAGAATATATTCGGAAAAGACCTTGAGGATCCTCATCACAACACGTATGATCCATGGATTTTTTCTTCCTTCGTCAACGGCTTTTCAGAGATTTTTTTGACTGATAATCTTCAAACTGCTGTGCAGTTCACCATCTTTCTAGCATTAGCCTTGGATAAAGATAACACTTCTGACAGAGAAGCCCTTCTTCTCTGCTCTGAGTTTTACCTTTACAGAGGATTGCTTGAAAATAATGAGGAAAAACAACTGAAGGCTTTAGCGAAAAAAATTGTGCAGATGATAAATAATAACTCGGGAAGCAAGAGAGAGACACCATTCTTGAAGATTGATATCAGGCATAAAATCCAAATCATTCATAACTTGATCGAACTCAATAGCACGCACGGTAATGTCTTGGAATCTCTGGATATTGAAAAGTTGCTTCAAGATTATTTTGGAAAAGACCAGTTTGAAAAACATGTCCAAATAAAATATGGCGATAAGGCCAGCAAAGATAGCATCAAAACACTCATTACAACGATCACGGATTCAATTTCAAATGTAAACAAATATAATGAATTGTCAGCTGAGCAGGAAAAAGACCTTGTCCTTTTGTGCTGTGTTCTATCTAATCCGCAATATCAGGAATATGCCCAACCCATTTTCATTCCCCATATCCTGTCACAAATCCACGCATTGATCTCTAATACTGAAAATGATATCCTCGCTTGCTATATTGAGTACTTAAAAATTTTCTACAAAAAAGAACTGGATATTCTTTCTCCTGAGCAGAGAAACAAAAGCATATCAACTGTTAAACGTCAAATTTTCACTCTTATTCCTGCTGTCAGAGAGTGGACACTCCGACATACGGCCCCCAAAGATCTTGGGATCATTCTCACCACAGGATTGGATAAAGCTTGGGAACTGGGAGAGAAAGAACTCTACTTTCAATTACTTTTTCTTATACTGCGTCAAATCCCGGAAAAAAAAGTATGGCGCAATATGGCCCAATATAGCCTTTTTGATGAAACCCGAACCATAATAGAGAATTATCTAAATGGAACTCTTTGTTCTTACTGTGCTGATAGTTTTACAACAATTACAGATTTCAATTGCGCCTTTTTCAACAAAGCCGTCCTGAATCGAGATGTTCTTGATATTCACAGCAAAGCAGATATTACCGAGTACTATGTTGATGAAACAATAGCCATAGTTAAAAAGCTGCTGAAGAACCAGCAGGCTTCCTTATCTCCTCAAGAAGATATCAAGAGTCTGGGAAAAACCATTATGATCCTCATGGGCATGAATAACAGAAAGCTTAAAAACAATATAAATACTCTCATTACTCATTTCCCGTATGAAGCTTTCCCAGGAATACGAAAATCTGACATTTTAAATGAGATCGGCCTCCAGGATAAACAAAAGCAAAGATTCAATAAAACAACTTTTCCGCTTCCAAAAAAGATAAGGGACGAGCATAAGACTTTTGAAGAATCATATGATTTGTTTTTAGATTTTTTTAAATCGCAATTTTCTCAAGATAATGACCCGGATAAAACCGTGGAGACCATCAACATTTTCGATGCTGTGAATGTTCTTTATTATCAAGATGTATTCAGTACAATTCTCAGTGATAAAAAAATTACAGGAGAATGTCGGGAGTTAATTAAAAAAGAGACAGAAAAGTTGAGTATGCATAAATTGGGATTTTCTCTTTCAGATTCTGAAAATAATCAAAAGATAGAAATACAAGATGAAGAAATCATCAGATCTCTATCACTGGATTTAAAGTTTGAATACGATTATTACTCTTCTAAAAGCAATCAATATTACTTTTTCTTTAATGAATCTGAAATGGAAGAAATGCAAAAAGAGATAAGGTTTAAAACGGATATCTATCTCAACAGGCTTAATGAGGTGCTTAGGAGACTTCAGTTATTGCAAATTGAATTTCTTAATTCATTTAAATCCCCGAAATCATTTTATGACTTAGATGATATCGCTTCAAAAATATTATCCTGCCTAAATAATTACGAAGAAATTATTGACATCTTCCCCGGATTCTACAAAGATATCATTTTCAAAAGTATTGAAAATTCGAAACACCACATCTATGAGATCTATAGGGAGTTATCTCAAATCTTTGAAGCTATAAATACTGAAAATGAGTCCTTTTTAACAGACATGTATTCTGAAGGATTAAAGAATAAATATAAAATGACCCGTGACATTGATAAATCAACTGCTTCGAAAATACACTTTCAAAGCTATCTGAACAAATTTTTGGAAGAGCACTTTCTTCAAAAATCAATGTTTAGAGAATACAATGAGTGCCATCTCAAAAAAATCAAGTCTCTCTCCGATTCAAAAGAAAGTAAAGGTATGGCAGGGTTGTTGAATCAGGCTAAACAGTGGATGAATAGTATTATTGCCAGAAGCAACAATTTCGTTACCGGCTCTCTTGCGCTGGTCATTATTATGATCCCATTTGTGCTCTACTCATTGTCAACACTATTTTATACTCCGCTCATGGGCTCCTATACACTTTTTTATATAATTATCTTTCTCCTTGTACTGCTTGCAATTGCTTTGACCAGCTTATTCCTCATCATTTCGTTCTTTTTACCGATAAAACTGGAATATAACATGAATTTCTTTCTTTACAAACTTTTAGGACTTGTTTTCATTGCGAACTTGAATATCGGCCTTTCCGATGAGTACTGGGCTCTGCTTTACACAATGAATCCTGTCATAAAAATAGGCCTGCCTCTCTTTTATATCATTTTTACATTCATTGTTCTGAATACATTCGAACCAGTGAAATCGGTATATAATAAAAACCATCAGACCATGAGAATTACTCGAATTATAATCATGGGCTTGTTCTATAGTTTCATTATTAATGTTTTCTTTGTTATGTTGCGAAGCCCAGTCATGTTCCACCGCATTGATGAAACGACTCCTCCTCATTTAATCACTGACTCACTGATCAAACTTTCAGAAATCGCAGACAACTCAAGAGGGATCAGCTTAATCACACAATCGCCTCTTGTCGGATTTATAAAGAATTTTGTCCTTTTCCCGGGATTTATCATTTTCAGCTCAGTGCAATCTCTCTTTATCGGTGTCGTTTTAGAACTCTTTTTGAAAAAGGAAAAAGTGACAGATTGATGATGCCCCATTACCTTAGGATAGGATCCTTCTCTTCTTTCATCGAAGCCGGATTTACTGAAGCATTATGACCTCGTTACCACATGTATCTTTTTAATTGAGTTTTCCCTCTGATAACATCCAAGTGGAGGTGTTGGTGAATATGTCTTGTTTCTGTCAACTATTATAGATAATCGGAAACAGAAATATATTCATCTCTTTCTTGAGTAACTTCCAATGTTTTTTCCTGATCCTGGTTGTTAACAAGCTTTTTAGTATCATCATCCTGATCTGCTCTATCGATGGACTCCAGCAGTTTTTTGAATGCTGTCTCTTCATCAAACCACCAGTCTCGTGACCAGAGCCAGAGGACACTTAGCCCTTGACGTGTAAATATGTCCCTTCTTGTAATATCCATGACATGAGCTTCCTGCCCCAAAGCATACTTGCTTCCATCACATTCAATAGCAATAAAAGGCAAATCGCTTTGTAAAGATCTGATGAGCAGGGGGATTGAATAACCTCCAAAAGAAAAATTCAGTTCGATTCTGTTTTTATCGATTCCCGCCTTTATCAGCCTTCCTGCGACATAATGTGCAAAAGCATGTTTATCTTCCCTCTCTTTAAAGATTTCTCCATCTTCCTCTTCCTGTGAATATCGAGAAAGACTCTCAAGGATTCCTTTTGCTCGATCCATATCGTTCAATTCAATAGCTTTTGAATAAGCAAGATATGCAAACAAGACGCTTCTTCCGATAATTCCATAAGATTCAAGATAATGATTATACCGGCTTGTCCTCTCTTCAGGGATGGATGTACAGATATAGATCCGCTCTTTTGCCCGGGTGATTAAAACATTTAAAAGTCTGTGGCCTTTTGAGCGGATATTGATAGGTCCAAAATGCTCACTGAAATTCCCATCCTTATCACATCCGAATGTTGTGGATAAGATCATGATATCCCGTTCATCGCCCTGGATATTCTCTAAGTTTTTGATAAACAATCCCTGACGCAAGAGTTCTTCCACTTTAATCCCAAAGGATCTGTCATTCAGTGCACCCTCCGAAATCATCTCCCATATGAGATTTCTTTGGCTCACATTGAATGTTGCAATCCCCACTGAAGGATAAAGGCCATCATCTCGGACTCTGATCTCTTCACGCAGTATCTTGACAACTTGGAGTGCCTCTCTAATATTCATCCGATTCTCATAAACACCATTCACATCAATATACCTTATGGGTTTATAATCCGCTGAAGGCGGTAAAGGGCTGAGTCGGGATCTGTAGAAGGCAGCATTGGAGAATTCAATCAATGCTGGATGCCGTGATCTGTAGTGGAAATCAAGGTATACATTTTCATATCTGTTTTCTGAAGCGAACTCCAGGAGTGATTCCTTCTGAGCCATCGCAATAATTGTATCTTCATAAAACTTTGTTGTCTCATTTTCATAACTCAAGTCTTCTGTATCGACATCTCCTTCGATCCTGATATCAAAGTAATCCGAGGGAGGCATCTGATGCTCATCCCCCGATATGATTTTGATCCGCCCTCTGAGCAAAGCAGGAAATGTCTCTTCCAGTCTCAGCTGGCTGGCTTCATCAAAAATAACAACATCAAACAAATTTTTTTTCAACGCGAAAAGAGAGCTGCAAACAGAAGGATTAACAAGCATAACCGGAAATATATCGGTAAATAGTTGAAAGTCAAAGGCGATGATTTCTCTTAAAGTCTTTTTTCTTCTCTTGTGACTCGTTTTTGAAAAAAGCTGTTTTGCATTGATGGGATGCGTTCGATTAAAATTAAAAATTGATTTTACACGTCTATCCTGCCATTGGGCAAGAGCTTTCTTGGAGTTCAATTCCCGGATATTGTTATTAAGCTGTTCCATCTGATTGAGGTAAAGCCCGATGTTTCCGCTCCACCGCCCCGAAAAGTGATTGACAACACCATCAAAGTACCATGTTCTAAAAGCTGTTATGAGGTCCAACCCTTTGATTTTTGACATATTTGAAATCAAGCTTTTTTCATCAGAATGCAATTGGTCATAAAAAGCGTGCCATTCAAGAAAGAGATCGTACTCTCCTCGATGTTCATGACATTGAACAAGAGTTCTGACCTTCTCGTCAAATAACTCAGCAATATCTTTTACTCTTTCAGGAAAATCCAAATCATCCAGAAAAATCTCACTCTCTTTGAGATCAATCCATGCTTTTTCCGTCCTTTCACAATACTCGTCCAACTGAAGATCATACTCTTCTAAAGGTTGGTGGACACCGCATTGAAAAGTCTGTAGAATATGATCAGCGAAAATCTCTGGTTTTAATAGTTGCATGATTTCATCACGGCAAACATTATCAATATAGTCAAACATCTGCTCGACTTCATTGATAATTCCATTTTTTCTTTCCGATTGAAAGGGAAACTTATTCATATAATCGATTATTTCTTTATAAAGATCAAAATAAACATTTCTGTTATGAAGCGTCCTTTTTATAACAGAAGAGAATACAGCGCCAATAAAACTGAACACTCTGATGATCATATTATCTGAGGCAAATGCTTTTTTGAGCCTGTTTTGCTCATACAGCTCATTGAACCGGAAAAGATACTTTTTGAGGGTAGCTACGTAATTTTCCACACAGATAATAATCGCATTTCTGTAATCATCAATTAGTGTTTTAGCCTCTGCTGAAAGTCTCTCAAAGTGATCGACAATTATTGGAATCCTTTCAAACGTATCCTGTATTTCCCTTACATCTTGGCTGGATAATTTATTATAGTTCAAAATCTCCAGCGGGTGTCCCATGGCATCATATACCTTCAAGAGAGAAGCCGCTTGTTGAAAAAGACTGAACAATCTCCTATACTCTTCTCCATTAAATTCAAGTTTTTTAGCTGCTTTCAGAATGTCCAGGACTTCTTTATCAAAATATTGTCTATGTTGTAAAACGAATCCGGTCATATCCGTTATATCAAGATTTTCAGAAAAAACCGAATCAAAGACTTGATGAAATATTCTGATTTTTTCCACTGCCTGCTTATAGTCATGTTGAACTCTTTCAAATTCCAAGGGATCATATTTGTAATTAATGACTGTGGCCGAAATAGTTTTTACATTATCAATTGTCTCTCTTGCCTTATTGATCGTCTTCCGTCGGTCTCGTGACGTGTCTTCTATCAGAGCGCATAGTCTTTCAAGGCCTACATCTTTTAGATTGTTGTAGATGACATCCAAGGCAGTACGCTTTTGGCAGACAACCAGGACCTTTTTCCCCTCTGCAGCAGCATTGGAGATCACAGCGGTAAGAGATTGACTTTTTCCCGTTCCAGGAGGGCCATGGATAATGATCCTGTCGGTCTGTGCCATAGAATGGATAACACACTGCTGTGATGGATCTAGCTCCACAGAAGCAAAAAATGATGCATCCTCTTGTGTTTTCCTTTCTTCAACATCATGGTCATCAAATTCACCGGCAAGTAAAGAATCTACATCACGGATTATACTTTGCCTTGTATTTACATACAACCCGAACACACCTGCACCTAAGAGAAGAGGTTCAGTTGTAAGCTGTCTGTTCTCAATATCATTCAGACTCTTCAGATTAAACAGTGAAGCTTCGATTTCATCCAAGCAATATCTTTTTGAAACTTCGACATAAAACTATGGACAGTCTCAGAAAGTTCATCTGATGAGAGCAGATAATCGGAGAGATAATTTTCAGGGATCTCCGGCAATACCATATCCGCATCATTTTCAAGATGGGCAAGAAGCACCCGATTGAAATAGATGGAGTCTTCCTCTTCTCTTTTCATGATCCATCTATTTCGGCTCTGTCTGTCTTCTTCAAGACTCATATTCCATATAACCAACGGGGCAATAATATGCTTTTCAGGATCTCTGTAATCCCTTTTCATGATCAGGGGATACCCAAACCCAAAGGGTTCGATTCCATGTTCAAGAAAATAATCTTTGTTTTGTTTTGTCATATTTTTCAATTTACGTATAATATTCACATAAACTTTTCTTAGGTCAGGGTCACCGCAGTCATCTAAATTTGGTAATTTCAAATCAACTTTGAAGTTTTTCTTAGTGAGGAGGTCATTGATAAAGTCATAATGGGCTGTCGTCGATACCATCTTCAAGTCATTCAATTCCAGTCTGGTTGATCGTCCTGCAGGAGCTGCACGAAGATAAATTGACCGTCTTGTCCCTGTAGAAAGTTTCTTTTTTAAGATTGAAATGAAAGCCTTGTTTTTAGCTGGCTCGAATATCATAATCGACCTTTCTTCTCATATCATTTATCTATCATCTCTTTAAACTTCCCGATTTTTTGTTCAGCCCATAATCTCCCTTTCCAAACGATATATTCTGCTTTGTTTTCAAATCCTTTTATGATTGGAAGATGAGATATGTTTTTTGGCGCATTGTCAATGATTTGATAATACAGTTGTTTTTTGTGAGCATAACACACTCCATTAGGCCTTATATATTTTTGATACTCCTTTTCAACTGATATCCGGACATCAACAAATTTTTCTGATTTGAGCTCAATGGATATGATTTTCCCAATAGGGAGCCCTTTGAAAATAACATCTTTACCCTGTTCTAACCCCGGATTTTTATCAAGTTTAACAATATAATCTCCATTCCCAAAAAAGAATCCCGATAATGACAAAAACATCAATAAAAAAAAGACAACATTCTTTAGTCTCATACAGCCCCCTCTTCTCATTTTTCTTGCACCCATCTCTATCTCAGCCATTGTCCTTCAGGCAATAACGGCAAAACAACTCATCACATGGCTGTCATTATTGGAAATCATACTGTTATGGTGATACATTGATTCCATCATTTGTCTTTCTCATTTGCAATCTTGATCATAACTCTTCTTATTATACTCAAAAATATCGAATAATCAACCGATTGGTTTTTTATATCTATGCTGCTCCCCATTAAAGAAGGGTCAAAATGGTTTAGGGTGGAAGGAGAAAGGAGCCTTAATGTGGAAAGGGAAATGAGCGAGCAAAGACAAACTGAGGATCGTCCTTGAAGGAATGAAAGGCGAGGTGAATATCAGCCAGCTATGTAGCCATTACGGGATCTCACAGACACTTTACTACCGTTGGCGGGACCAGCTACTGGAACATGGAGCGGAAGTCTTTGAGTCTAAACAAAGGAACAAAAAAGAGGCGAAGCTGGAACAGGAGAATAAGAAGCTGAAGCGATCGTAGGGGAACTGACGATTGAATTAAAAAAACCGACTGATTCAAAAGCGGCGGCCTTCTGAATCCGTAAGACAAAGGAATGAAAAAGTGCTGAGTTCTATCCGTCTTCTGAAGCTGGAGCATCCCTGTTGGGGTTATCGGAGAGTGTGGGCCTAT
>Ga0116152_10000782_pt1 | contig 26329 bp, 18 predicted proteins | sample AD_UKC119_MetaG_FD_89894 | JGI IMG/M metagenome (GOLD analysis project Ga0116152, IMG submission 89894) | Active sludge microbial communities of municipal wastewater-treating anaerobic digesters from Hong Kong - AD_UKC119_MetaG | ecosystem: Engineered > Bioreactor > Anaerobic > Digestate...
CCGTGGATCGAAGTCGCGCCGGTGGACGCGGACTTTTATCATTTGTTCTATGAGCCGTCTGTCCGGCCGGAGGTTTTGGTTTTCGACGTCGATATCACCCCCGGGCAGGTGGTGCTGACGCTCAACCGCTCCACCGTACTCCGTGCCCGGCTGGACGGTAAGTGGCAGCGGCAGGAAGCCGCTACCCCCATCCCGCCGCTGAAGTACTATGCCGCCGCCGCGCGCTTTACGGACGCCGACACGCTGCATATATCGCTGCGCTGGCTCAACGGCTGGTGCCGCCCCGAGCTCACCTTCCGCCTGCACGGCGAAAGCGATGTTGCCATCGCCACCGAAAAGGACATGCTCCACGAGGGCCGCGCGCCGTTTACGCGGCACGCCAAGGCGCGGAAGATCCGCTAGGCGTACTATACCAAAAGCAACACAAAGGAAGCTCTGCCGATGTATCGGCAGAGCCTCAGAGTGTCGAAAAACATCGTTTTGCAGGCACTCTGTCAGCCTGTTCAAAAAGCCTAAGCTGCTAGGAAGCAAGGTTGGCAAGGGGTTGAGCTTACTCTCCGTAAGTGATACCCCTTGCCATCCCGCCGTTGACAATAAGGGAGGCCATACGGCCGACTAGCCACCGAGGTTTCGCAGAAACCCAATGGCGTAGCCTCGCCTATATGGCGAGGCCGTATTGTGCTGACAACGCAGATTGGGCTTTTGGGGCAGGCTGAAGCTCTGCCGATGTATCGGCAGAGCCTTTAAGCTGTCTTCCCAGGCGGCTTTACAAAGCTGTGGCTTTGCAATTGCAATCGTATCCGGCGGCCTTATTCCACGCGCGAATCCCACGGGATATAAGCGCGGATCAGGACATCGTCCTGGTAATAATCGCACAGCAAAAATCCGTTCTCCGTTTCGTATACCTCCAGCGAGGTATTGGCGGGCACGTCCTGATCATGCCGGGCGTAATAGGTGCCCGGGCCGTAGTAGGCCTCGGTCTGCCGCAGCACGGTGGCATGCGTGGAGCCGGTGCTGCCCTCGGGCACCGTTTGCGAGGCGGAAATGCGCTTGAGGCCCGTCCACGCGCGGTAGCGCTGGCCCTGATACACGTATTCCACCATCACCCAGGGAACGCCGTTGGTCGTCACCTGCTCAAATACCGTGATGCTCGTATCCTGCGGCAGGGTGCCCAGCTCCTCGGAGTACGCGGTGCCCGGCCCCAGGCGGGTAGCCATCTTCATGGCCAGCGTGGCTGTGATGCCGGAGCGCAGCGCATAGACCGGCGAAAACGCGGAGGACGATTGCGTCGTCGTTGTGGTCGACGACCACAGCGAATCCGGCAGACGGTTATAGCTGTCGATAAAGTTGATCACGTCCTGCAAAAAGCCGGAGCCCGTCATCCCCGCGGCATAACCGGACACCGCGCTGTTTTGCAGCGTGTACAGCCGGCTGAACAGGGACTGCACGGCCTGCTGGAACGAGACGCTCTGCGTATAGCCCGTGCTTATCCACCCGCCCGACTGCAGCGTGTAGTAGGCGGTCGTCATCTCCGATACGGCCTGCTGAAAACCGGACGCCGTCGCGACCGAATAGTAATCCTGCGCCGAGGACGCGGCGTTGAAATTGTCGCGATACGGATACAGCTTTTGCAGACTGACCGCAAAGCCGACCATAGCGGCGGTTTGGGAAGACGATGATACCACCGTGGCACCCGCGGCGGCGGGCAGCAGCAGGGCACAGGCCGTCAGCAAAGAAAGGAACCTCAACCGTATATTTCGTTTCATCGTTTTTCTCCTCGCATTGTCGCGGTCGTTATAATACAGCTCCTGTAAATACAACGTTTCTTTTATTGTATTCCATGCCCCGCCGTTTGTAAAATTTCGCGTTTCAAAACAGCGCGTCCCCGTCATGCCGCGCCGCGGCAGCCGTACAGATAGTATTTTGTGTTTTCCTCCACGTTATACCAGTCCATCCGTTCCCGATTGCCTTAATTTTCAGGCGCTGTAAGCCGCATGGCGGGTTCCTCCTTTGGCATGTGCGTTCAGCGTACCGGCATCGATCCCTCTTCCCCTGGTTTCACCATGCCCGCGGGCAATCCCGTCTGTTGACAACTCCGGAATATTTGTTTATTATTGACTTATAATTAAGTCAAAGATCGGAAGTGAGCGTATGCCGCGCAGTGCGGAGCAAAACGCGCAGGTGCGCCAAACGCGAAAGGAGCAAATTTTATCGGCCGCGCTGACGGTGTATGTGCGCTTTGGCTTCTACGGCACCGATATGGACGCGGTGGCGCAGGAAGCCGGCCTGGCCAAGGGATTGATCTACTATTACTTCAAAACCAAGCGGGAGCTGTTCGCCGCGCTGTATACCCAAACGCTGGCCCGGTCGTTTGCGTTTTCGCAGCGCCTGCTGCAGCAAACCGAGGATCGGGAACCCATCGACCGGCTGATGGCGTACACCTACGCCTTTTTTGCCGAAAACGCGCAAAACCGGCAGCTGATGCAGTTTTGCATCCGGCTTCCGTTTGACGCTTACGCCGTATTCGGCCCCGAAGACTGGAAGGACGGTATTCAAAAATCCGACGTGCACCGCCGCGCACTGGCGGGCATCATCGCCCGGGGCATGGCGCAGGGGAGCATCGCCAACGTCGATCCCAACGCCGCGGCACACAGCTTTTGGTCCGTGTTTGTCGCCAACGCCTTTTCTTACGCCAGGCTGGCCGCGGAGGGCAAAACGCCGGCGAATCATCCCGCGGACGATTTTGCGCACGTCGTGCAGTTTTGTTTTCAGGGGCTGGGCGTCGAGCGCGGTGTGTGGATCGCGGCCATGAACAAGATCCTACGGGAAAAACAGCAGGGAGGCATTTCCGATGAAAGTCTATCGGAGTGAACGGGCAAAACGAAGGATACTGAACACCTATGACCAGCTGCTGGCGCAGTGGGGCGTGGAAACGGAAGAAAAGGACATCGATACCTACTACGGCACGACGCATGTGGTGTGCTGCGGCAGCGTGGACAATCCGCCGCTGGTGCTGTTTCACGGTGTAGGCGACGACGCGGCGCTGATGTGGCTGTACAATGCCAAGCCGCTCGCGGCGCAGTTCCGCCTTTACGCGCTGGATACCATGGGCGGCCCCGGCAAAAGCCGCCCCAACACGCACTATGATCGCACCTACGACGACGTGCGCTGGATTGACGAAACGCTCAACGGGCTGGGGCTGACACAGACCTTTGTGGCGGGCGTGTCCAACGGCGCGTACCTGACGCAGCTGTACGGCCTGCGCCGCCCCGAGCGGGTGCGCGGCATGGTGTGCATGGCCGGCTCGGTGCCCGTGGGCAGCGGCAGCCCGATCAAGACCATGATCAAAATCTTTTTCCCCGAGGCGCTGTTCCCCACCAAACGCAATACCCTCCGCCTCATACGCAAGCTCTGCGGGAGCAACAGCCGCGTGTTTACCGATCATCCCCTCGTCATCGAGCATTACCGCGCGCTGCTGAAGGGCTTTAACAACATGGCGATGGGTTACCACCATCTGGAACACTTCAGCGACGCGGATGTGGACGCCATCCGCGATAAAGCGCTGTACCTGATGGGCGAGGCCGATCCGTTCGCGCTTTTAGGCGGCAAGGCGGCGCTGCTGGATCATCAAATGAACGCGAAGTTCTATCCGGACACCGGCCACGGCATCAACCACGAGCGGACCGACGCCGTTAACCAGGAAATTATCCGGTATTTTCTGCCGGCTGCACGCTAACCTATACAACCCCCGCCTGTTTCGGCGGGGCGTTTTTACGTTGCCGCCAAACCCAAGCCACGCTTCTGTTTTGCGCACCGGATAGGCAATTATCCGTATGCTCTGGTCTATTTTTGTCCATCCCATACAAACAATATTTTACCGGCCGCAAAATTGGGGTACCGGCGCAACAAATCAAAGCGATTGCTATCCGTGCATTGCGTTTTGTATAGTAAAGGCATAAAAACGCGATGCGAAAGCAGCCGCCCGTATGGGCGCCGCTTTTGCGCACAACGATAGGGAACATGAAAGGAGTGACGCATGACATGTCCAATGTACTCATGCACATCAACACCCGCGCGGAATCGATCAGCATGTGGACCGCCATCAACCTCATCCTGCCGGATGACCGGGCAGAGGGCGAGTTTCCCGTGCTGTGGCTATTACATGGCGGCGGCGGCAACGAAAACGACTGGGTGGAGGAAACCGGCATCCGCCGGTATGCCGACAAAAACAACATCGCGGTCGTGATGCCGTGGGCCGGCCACAGCCGTTACTGCAACATGACCTGGGGCTCCGACTATTTTACGTATCTCACCGAGGAGCTGCCCAAGATCGTCAGGCACATCTGCCCGCGCATATCCCAAAAACGGGAGGATAATTTTATCGCGGGCCTGTCGCTGGGCGGCAGCGGCGCGATCTCACTGGGCATGCGCCGGCCCGACCTTTACGGCGCGATCGGTGTGCTGTCGGCCTCCAGCATCATTCCGCTGGAGTACCTGCGCGCCAAATCGGCAGGCGGCCCGCCGGCGCCCGGCGGCCCCGGCCGCAAGAGCGTCAACATGCTCAACTTCGGCGTGGAGGATACCGGCGACCTGAAGGGCAATCCGGAGCACGATGTGCTGCTTAACGCCGAGAACATCATCAAGGAAGGCAAGCCCGTTCCCAAGGTGTTTCACGCCGTGGGCATGGAGGACCATGCCTATCCCGTCGGCCTGGGGCTGAAGGAATTTTTTGAGAAATTCGACGGCAATCCCTTCCGCTACGAATTCCACACCGAGCACGGCACGCACAGCTGGGAGTTTTGGGACAAATGGCTTCCGGTGTTTATCGAAGCGGCCTTGAAAGACAGGGGGGAATAATATGTCGTTTATCCAAATGCAGCTCCATTCCGAGTGCCTGACCCGCAAGGCGGAAATTAACGTGATCCTGCCTGAAATGAGCGATGAGCGCCGTCTGGACAACGGCAAATATCCCGTGCTGTGGCTGCTGCACGGCGCGACCGACGACCAGACCATGTGGCAGCGCTTCACCTCGCTGGAGCTCTACGCCCAAAAGCGCGGCATCGCCGTGGTGATGCCCGCCGTGGACATCAGCTTTTACGCCAATATCGACGCCGGCCGCTACTTTGACTATGTTACGCAAGAGCTGCCGCGCATGCTGCAAAGCTACTTCCCCCTCTCCGAAAAACGGGAGGACAACTTTATCGCCGGCATGTCCATGGGCGGCCACGGCACCATGAAGCTGGGCTTCACCAGGCCCGAGCTTTACGCCGCCATGGGTATCTTCTCATGCGCGAACTTCATCGACCTGATGGGCTCGGGCAACATGCTCCCCGGCGGCCGGCGCGTGCCGCTGAACTTTGTGCGCTGGCTGGTGTTCGGCACCGACGACGGCGACCTGACCAAGTGCCACAACACCGAGCACGACAACCGCTACCTGGCACGCCTGGCGTCCGAAAGCGGCAAGCCGCTGCCCAAGATTTTTGGCTGCTGCGGCACGCAGGACGGCTGCCACGACTCCGAAAAGGCCGATCTGGACTACTTCCGCAGCCTGCCCAATCCCTTTGAGGTGGTGTTCTTCGACAGCGTAGGCATCCACTACTTCGATTTCTGGGACGAGTGGCTCAAGGTGTTTATCCAATGGTTGCCGATCCGCAAACGCACAAAGGAGATTCTCTGACATGAACGGCATGCTGTGCGAATACAACGTCGAAACGCCCATGCGCGACGGCGTAATCCTTCGCGGCGACCTGTACAAGCCCTACGAGCGGGGGGAATACCCCCTGCTCCTGTGGCGTACCATTTTCCGTAAAAACACGCTGCCCCGCGCCTTTGGCCAGTATGACCCCGCCTATTTCGTGCGGCGTGGCTATGCCGTGTTTATCCAGGACGCGCGCGGGCTGGGTGAATCGGACGGCGAGTTCGACCGCTTCACCGCCGACGGCAAGGACGGCTACGATACCATCGAGTGGCTGGCCGAGCAGGACTACTGCAGCGGCAGCATCGGCATGATCGGCAACTACTACGCCGGATACCTGCAGCTGATGGCGGCGGCCGAGCAGCCGCCCCACCTCAAGGCCATCTGCCCGTTCCAAACCAGCGTTTCCGTCAACCGCGACTGCGACAACCGCGGCTTTATGTTCTATTCCCATGTGGGGTGGTGCATGTCCCGCCAGATCAGCCGCCTGCGCGACGGCCGCTACGACGACGAAACCACGCAGAAATACCTGCCAATGCTTGAGGACTACATCCGGGACTATCCCAGGCGGCAGCTGCTGCACCGCCCGCTGAAGGATATGCCCGCCGTGAAAAACACGCCTTTCCCCCTGCTCAGGGACTACTACAAGCATCTGGTGGAAGGATACGACAACTTTGACCTGATCCACAAGGAAGGCCGCAACATGGACCTGCGTACCGTAACAGTACCTGCGTTTTACGTATCCGGCTGGTACGATTCGTCGCGCAACGCGCTGGTGGAGCACTGCCGCGTGCAGCGGGAAAACGGCGTGGACAGCCGTGTGCTGATCGCCCCGTGGAAGCCCGGCGAGCTGCCCGAACGCGCCGACAGCGCACTGGAAACCGGCGCAAGCATCGTGGACGTACAGCAGGAAATGGTGCAGTGGTTTGACCATTGGCTCAAGGGCAAGGCCGCGCCCGCGTGGAAGCCCTGCCGCTACTATGACATCGTTACGCAGACCGCATGGGAAGGCGACCGGTGGAACGACGGACACGATACCCTGCGCACGTGGTACCTGGCCGAAGGCGGCCGGCTGACCGATCAGGCGTCCGGCTTTGCCACCGATGTATACGTATGCGATCCCGCCCATCCCCTGCCGTTTCTCCCGTTTGGCGCTGCCGGCAAGCTGAAGCCCGCCGGTACGGACACCCTGCGCTATCTCTCGCGCCTCACACACGCGCCGCTAACGATCCGCGGCCTGGTGCGCGCGCAGGTGTACCTGTCCTCCGACGCCCGCGACGCGGATGTGGTGATGCGCCTGTGTGATGTGGACGCGGACGGTGCCGCCTTCGTAATCTGCGACGGGGCCACCCGCGCACGCTACCGCGGCTCCTGGACCAGCGAACCGCTGGAGCACGGCAAGGTCTACCAAATCGACGTGCTGCTGGGCAACGTAACCTATACCGTAAAGCCCGGCCATCGGCTGGCGCTGGAGATCACGGGCAGCGCGTTTCCCAAGTACGATATCAACTACGGCACCGCCGTGCGCCCGCCCGACGATACCGACAGCGTTATTTCCCACAACCAGATCCATTGCTCCGGCAGCTATCCGTCCCGTCTCCAGCTGCCCATACAAAAAAACCAGGGCTGAGCCGGCCGCGGCACGCCGGACCGGTCGTCGGACACCCCTCCTGCCCGCCTCGGTTCGGCGCAGCCCGCAAAGCTGCCTCGGCAGGCTGCCCGTTATCCTCTTTATATTCGCAAAAAAGCGGCGTTTTTAAGCGCCGTTTTTTTACGTCAGCAATCCTGTCGGCGGCACGCTTTGGCGTTCTTTTGTATAATTTGGGCTACGCTTGCGGATAATTTCTGCATATTGACAAAATTGTCCGTACATATTATGGTTTAATTAACACCCAACTTATACAACACGACCCAAAGAACAGGATGAATCAAGCTGACACTTCATCATATAAAAGAGAGCCATATGCATAGCTCCTTTTGGAAATCACGTACGTTCCGTTTTTGGATCGTCTGCTATCTCATCGTCCTTCTTGTGCCGATGGTCGCCGGGGTAGTGCTTTATTTTGATTCCTCGGATATGCTGACCCGCAAGGCGTACGAAACCGGCACCATGTCCGTAAGCCAGGTCAGCAATGTGGTGGACGAGCAGCTCAGCACCGTAAGCAACGTCAGCGATACGATCACCGTATCCTCCACGCTGGTACGGCTGAAATACCTGTCTCTGCCCTTTGACGCGGCCAAATATTACGAAATCCATCAGCGCGCCGAGTACCTGTCCAACTTCACGGTGCAGCAGGCGCTGATCAAGTACATCTTCGTGTATTGCAGCGATCTGGAGTGTCTGCTGGACACCGGCCATATCTACACGGCCACCAACCAGCTGGACAAGATGATCACCCAGCGGATCGGCCTGTCCACCGACCGCTTTTACGAGCTGATGGCGCAAAACCACCTGCACGATTTTTATGTGCTGGGCGACGGCGATTCCCTCATCCTGCTGCAAACGCTGGGCGCGCGCGGCAGTGAAAAGACGCCGGCCATCACCCTGATTACCGTGCTCAATGCCGACGCCATCGCGGACATGCTGACCACGACCAGCGAAACGACCAACGGTTCGGCCTACATGCTGCTGCCGGACGGATCGGTATTCGGCGACTATGCCCCGGGCGACCCGATCGACTACGCCGCGCTTCCCTCGCTGTCGGGCGAGGAGCAGCTGCAGCACAACGATCTGGTGGTCACCTACACCGACAGCGAAACCTCCAGCTTCCGCTATGTGCTCTCGGTGCCGCGCGCTACGTTCCTGCGTGATCTGCGCAAGGTACAGCTGACATTTTTCAGCTTTCTGCTGGCCGCGCTGGCGCTTGGGCTGCTCATCGCCTACATGCTGGCCAAGCACAACTACCGGCCGATACAGGAGCTTAAGCAGGCCGCGCAGATACCGGAAATGTCCAACGACGATTTTACGGCGCTGGGCACCAAGCTAAAGGAGCTGCTGACCGCCGACAACAAGATGCACTCGCAGATCGAGCAGCTCAGCCAGGCGGCCAACTCACAGCTGATCCACTCGGTGCTGTCCGGCAATGTAAACACGCTGGAGCCGGAGCGCCGCGCCCAGCTGCACGAGATTTTCACCGGCACGGTGTTCATCGCCGCGCTGATCGACCTGGGCGGCGAAGACCCCACCACGCCGGAGGCCCGCAAGGCGCTCACCGGCAGCCTGAACCTGCTGATGTCCGAGTGCGCCGGGGGCACCTGCCAAAGCATGATCCAGCCCGACAACGACGCCTTTGCCGCCATCTTGTGCTTTACCTCCGACATGAGTCACAACGACGCGCAGTTTTTGGCCCAGCAGATCGGCGACCATATGATCCAGCACGCGGTGGAGCAGCCGGCGCTTGCATCGATGTCCATCTACTTCGGCAACGCGTACGGCGGCATCGAGCACGTGCACGCGTCCTATGCCAACGCCCTCCGGGCCAAGGAATATGCCGATTTCGTCACCGTGACCGACAAGCGCGTTATCCTCTACGACGCCACCATGTTCTCCAGCGATATCGTGTGGGAGGACTACGATATCGTGGACGCCGAGCGCCAGTTTTCAAGCCTGATGATCGAGGGCAACTACGCCAAGGGCAAAAAGATCCTGCGCGAAATCATGGCGTATTACAACTGCCGCGACGGTATGTCGCTGTATGTGATGCGCTGCCGGATGTTCGGCGTGATGAACATGATGATCAACGTGCTCCATGAGGTGGAGCCGGATCTGGATACCACCTTTTGGGAAGAAACCAACCCCGTGGAGCGGCTGCTGTCGGCGCGTACCCAGCAGGAGCTGGAGGACGTGATCTTTGACATTATCGACCGGCTGGTGGGGCGGCAGGAAAGCAAGTCCCCCGACATCCAGGAAAAGCTGACGCTGGTGGAGCACTATATCGTGACGCATTACTACGACGTCGGCCTGGGCGTCAAGCAGGTCGCCGACGCGTTTGACATGTCACTGCCCTATCTGTCGCGGATGTTCAAAAAGGAAAAGGGCATCGGGCTGCTCTACTACATCAACAATTACCGCGTGGAAAAGGCCAAGGAGATCATGACCATCAACCCCGGGGAAACCGTGGCGGGCATCGCCGGCCGCGTGGGCTACAACTCCAGCCAGACGCTGATCCGCATTTTCAAGCGCTACGAGGGCATTACGCCCGGGCAATACCAGGCCAACCTGCACAGCGGCAGGCACGGCACTCCTGCGGAGGGCACTCCTGCAGAGGGCACTCCTGCAGAGGGCATAAACGACAAACTGTAATCAGCACAGCGCGCGGGCATGGCGGCAGCCACCCGCGCGTTTGTGTATCGTGCGCTGCATCCGGTTAAAAATGGCATATCCCCTGTAAAAATACGATATATTGGCTGTTTTCGTACCAGAATATATATCATCGACGTCGCAAATATTGCGCATTTACAGATCGGCCGGTCAAATTTATAGTGAAAGCAGAGACGGGATTCCGCATCCAACGGCGGATCTCATTTACCCCGGAAAATAGAAAGGAGACTGGAACTCATGTTAAAACGAATCCTTCCCATTCTGCTTGCGCTCACGCTCGTGATGACGGCATCCTTTGGCTATGCCAGCGATATCAGCGAGACCACCATAGCAGAAAAAGCCCAGATGGCCACCACCATTGAGCGCGTAACGGACGAACCCGTAACGCTGACGATGTGGATGGATATCTCCTCCCACGATGTTTCCAATATTATCGGCGATCTGCAAAACATGGACATCCTGCAAGCGCTGGAGGAAAAAACCGGCGTGCATATCGAGCTGATGCTCGCGCCCGTGGGCGAAGCGGAAACCAGCTTCTCGCTGATGCTGGCGTCGGGCAACTATGCCGACATCATCATCGGCTTTGACAGCTACTACACCAAGGGCGGCGATGCTGCCATCGAAGAAGGCATCATCTACGACCTGAAGGACCTGGTTGCGGAATATGCCCCCAACTACGAGGCCGCGCGTACCGCTTCCACCTACCGCGAGCTGGGCACCCTGACCGACGAAGGCAATATGCCGTATTTCTGTGAGCCCACCTATATGGACGATCCCGGCCTCACCTACGGCGGCGCGATTATCCGGCAGGACCTGCTGGACGACCTGGGCATGGCTACGCCCGTGACCTTTGACGACTGGCACACCTTCCTTACCCGCTGCAAGGACGAGCTGGGCATGACCCGCGGCCTGGGCCTGGCCTACACCGGCATTTCCAAGTACAACGCGTTCAACGCCGCGTTCGGCTTTGAGATGGAAAACCCCGCCGAGGGCGGCGAGCCGGTATACGTGGCGGACGGCACCGTAATGTACGGCCCGCTGACCGAAGGCTATAAGGATTACATCACCCTGATGTCGCAGTGGTATGCCGAGGGCCTGATCGATCCGGACTTCACCTCCACTATCACCTTTGACGACGGCATCGCCATGATGAGCAGCGACCTGTGCGCCGCCACCAGCGAGCACGGCGGCGTGCTCAACTACGTCAACAGCCTCGGCGCCGCCGTAAACGAGGACTTCAATTTTGTGGTTGTCCCCTCTCCGGTGCTCAACGAGGGCGACCAGCTGCACGTCGGCTATATGAAGAGCGGCGCGGGCCTTGGCAAAGTGGCCGCCATCTCCACCGCATGCGAATATCCCGAAATCGCCGTGAAGTTCATCGACCAGCTGTACTCCGACGAAGGCTTTATGCTGTGCAACTACGGCACCGAAGGCAAGACCTACAACATGGTGGACGGCGTGCCCGTGTACACCGACCTGATCGCCAACAACGACGCCGGCACCATCACCGACATGCTGTGCGCCTATGCCGCGCCCATCATCTGGCCGTTTGAAAGCGTGCTGGGCCGCGACGACGTATCCACCTCCGCCGACATGGCCGCGGTATGGGATACCAACAGCGACTACTCCTACACCTATCCCTCCAACGCCACGCTCAACGTGGAAGAGCAGGAAGTCTATTCCGACCTCTATCCGGAAATCCAGTCCTACGTCAACGAAATGACCGTGATGTTCATCATGGGTCTGGAGCCGCTGGAAAGCTACGACAGCTTTGTGGAAACCCTCTATTCCCTGGGCGCGCAGGATATTATCGACGTGTACCAGAGCGCGTACGACCGCTACGTAAGCCGCTGACTGCTTACCGGGCGTAACCCCTGACGCACACCGGGCGTACCGGACATCCGGTACGCCCGCACCTTTCCATCGTATCCCCGTAAATTTCCGTCCGCCGTGGGGCGGGCTAAAACCGGAGGAGTGACACCGCCTATGAAACGAAAACAGCTCATCGCGAATTACCGCTCCAACAAGCTGCTGTACTGGATGATTCTTCCGGTGATATTATTCGTGATTTTGTTCAATTACGTGCCCATGTTCGGGCTAACGATGGCTTTCCAGGATTATTCCCTCGTCAAGGGAATATTCGGAAGCAAATGGGTCGGGTTTGAGAACTTTGCGGATTTTTTCTCCAGCATGTACTTTGTACGAACCTTTCGCAATACCATCGTATTAAGCCTGCTGGATCTGCTGTTCTCATTCCCGGCTCCTATTTTTCTGGCGCTGATGCTCAACGAGGTAAAGTCCCTGCGGTATAAAAAGCTGGTGCAGACCGTAAGCTACATGCCGCACTTCATCTCCATGATCGTGGTCGCCGGACTGATTATCGAGTTTACAAACTCCAGCGGCGTCATTGCCCAGCTGGCGACCGCCATGGGCGGCACCGCCAAGAGCTATATCTCGCTGCCGCAGTATTTTCGCCCGATCTTCATCACGTCGGAGGTCTGGCAGCATATCGGCTTTAACTCCATTATCTATCTGGCGGCGCTGTCGGGCATCAGCGAGGAGCTGTACGAGGCCGCCAAGATCGACGGCGCGGGCCGCTTCCGCCAGCTGCTCAACGTAACGCTGCCGGGCATCATGCCTACGATCATCATCATGTTTATCCTGCGCTGCGGCGCGATCATGAACCTGAACTTTGAAAAAGTGCTGCTGCTGTATTCCCCCTCCACCTACGAGACCGCCGATATCATCACCACGTACGTATACCGCATCGGCATCATCAAGCAAAAGATCGGCTACAGCACGGCCGTGGGCCTGTTTAACTCGGTGGTCAGCTTCCTGCTGGTAATCGGCGCCAACAAGCTGAGCAAAACCTATACCGAAACCAGCATGTTCTAGGAGGTGTGCGCAATGAAAATTAAGGAATCCATGGGCCGTAGAACCTTCCTGGTCGTCAACGCGCTGCTTTTGGGCATTTTGGGCTTTGTCTGCCTGGCGCCGATGCTGCACGTGCTGGCCTGCTCCATTTCCGATCCCGCCACGCTGGCGCGCGTGCGCGGCTTTCACCTGTGGCCGATCGCGCCGTATTCCTTTGAGGGATACAAGGCCGTATTAAGCTACCAGAGCATTGCCACCGGCTATCTGAACACGATCTTCTACGTGGTGGCCGGCGTGGCGCTCAACCTTATACTGACCACGATTGCCGCGTATGTGCTGTCCCGCACACGGTTTATGCCGCGCAACGTGATTATGCTGTTCATCGCGTTTACCATGCTGTTTAACGGCGGGCTGATCCCAAACTACCTGCTGATCGTCAAGCTCGGGCTGATCAACAGCCGGCTGGCCATCCTGCTGCCCGGCGCGTTCAGCGCGTTCAACCTGGTCATCATGCGCACCTCGTTTAAGGAGATTCCCGAGGCGCTGGAGGAATCCGCGCGGCTGGACGGCGCCAACGACCTGCAGATCCTCTGGCACATCATCCTGCCCGTATCCAAGGCCACGCTGGCCGTGATTACGCTGTTTGTGGCCGTGGCACTGTGGAACTCGTGGTTTACCGCGTCCATCTACCTGTCCGACCGCGATAAATGGCCGCTGCAGCTGTTTCTGCGCGAGATCCTCATTAACAACTCCCAGCGCAGCCTCAACACCGGCGTCAAGGCGTCCGCCATGGCGCAGCAGACCCTTGTTAAGTACTGCATTATCGTCGTCGCCACCGTGCCGATCCTGTTCATTTATCCCTTCCTGCAGAAGTACTTTGTCAAGGGTATCATGATCGGCTCGATTAAAGGATAAGGACAATACCGCATGCCAATCGAAGAAAAAAGGCCGGAAAAGCTGCTCAACAAGCAATATATCATGTTTTCCCTGATCAATCTGGTGGTCTCGATCAGCTTTTCGATGGTGTCCACCACCATTTCCAAGTACGCGTATTCCATCGGCACCACAGTCGCTGTGGCCGGCTCTATCGCGGGCGTGTTTTCCATCGCCGCGATGGTCGTGCGGCCGTTCAGCGGGCTGGTCAGCGACCGGATGAACCGCAAAATGCTGCTGGTGCTCTCCACGTTTGCCATGGCCGTGTGTACGTTTTGCTACGGTCTGGTGTCGGGCACGGGCGCGCTGTTTGCCATCCGCATCCTGCACGGCGCGGTATTCTGCATTTCCAGCACCGTCAACATGGCGATGATCCCCAGCTTTTCGCCAAAAAACCGCGTGGGCGAGGCCGTGAGCTACTTCGGGCTGGGGCAATCGCTGGCGATCCTGATCGGCCCGTCGCTGGGGCTTGCGCTGGCGGACGCCGGCGGCTTTGCGCTGAATTTCGCGGTGTCGGCCATCATCGTGGCGGCGGGCGGCGTAATCGCGCTGCTGCTGGACTTTCAGGGCAGCGAGCTGTCCCTCCGCACAGAGCCCCGCGGCAGGTTTTCCATCCGTTTTCGGGATATCATCGCGGTGGAAAGCCTGCTGTTTGCGTTCATCAACATCGCCATCTCGGCCACCAGCGGCGTGGAAAACAGCCTGATCGCGCTGTACGGCGCGTCGGTGGGCGCGGAGAACATCGGCTGGTATTTTACGCTGGGCGCGGCCACGCTGTTTATGTCGCGGCTGGCGTTTGGCAAGCTGGCGGACCGCCGCGGCCTGAGCCTTGCCATGTATCTGGGCACGGGGCTGATGATCGTGGGTTTTGCCATCCTATGGAAGCTGTCGGCCATTTGGATGTTTGCGCTGGCGGCCGTGATCAAAACGGTGGGTGCGGGCATCGTGCGGCCGGCGCTGCAGGCGGAGTGCATCAAGTCCGTCGCGCCGGACAAGCGCGGCGCGGCGTCCTCCACGTTTTACATCGGCTCGGACATCGGGCAGGGGCTGGCCCCGGGGCTTGCCGGACAGATTGTCGATTCCTCCGGCGGCAACTACGGGCTGGCGTTCGGCGCGCTGACGGTGCCGCTGGCCCTGTCGTGCGTACTGTTTGCCGTTTTCCACCGCAAGCGGTCGGTTGCCCGATAAGAATAAAGCAAAACCCCGCGTTATGAAAAACGCGGGGTCAGGGCGTCAAAAAACCTTGCTTTTAAAACACCCTGCCAGCCTGCCAAAAAGGCCCGATATGCTAGGAAGCAAGGGTGGAAAGGGGTTGAGCGTACACGGCCGTACGTGATGCCCCTTGCCATCCCGCAGCCGACAACGCAGATTGGGCTTTTTTGACAGGCTGACCCCGCGTTATGAAAAACGCGGGATTTCTTCTATATATATATATAGGTTATAATCCGCCGAAACGGCAATAGGCAAACACGGCGCTGCCTACAGACGGCGATTTGCTCATGGCGAAGATACCCGGGCGCGCGCCTGTCCAGCCGCCGCAGGAGAGGGCGGCTTCACTGCCGATAGGCGTGGCGGCGGGCTCGGCTTCGCCGTAGAAGAAGCGGACGCGCCCGTTTCGGATCTGCAGCTGCAAAACCACCGTATCGCCGGCGACAGGACGGTACGCCAGCACGGTTTCGCGCACCCTGACGGGCACATGGCGGCCTCGGTCCTCCGCCGTGCCGCGCACCAGCCGCAGCTCACCCGCGTACAGCGCCAGATAGTGATAGGTGTACCCCATCACCGCGATTCCCGCGCAGTCCTCCAGCGTGTCGGGGTGCAGCGTAAGCCGCACCTGCATGGAAAACCCGAATTTCTGCATCAGCTGGGACAGGTACTGCCCCGCCTCAAACAGCGACGGCGCCTGCGCCGCATACAGCCGCAAACCCTGCCGGCTGCACTCGTACCAGGTGCTCTGCGGGTTGGCCTGCCACTGCCACGCCCGATGGATGCCGTCCTGAAACTCGTCGGAGGTCGGGATCTCCGTCTGCGTGATCTCGCTTGCCCGGGGCGCCGTGTATTCCCACACCGGCTCGCCGCCCCGGCCCATCACGGGCCAGCCGTCCGCCCAATGGACAGGCTGCAGATGCGGGATGCGCCCGTACACGCCCACATCCTGAAAATGGATAAACCAGTCCTCGCCGAACGGCGTGTCCACCCAACCACCCTGATGCGGGCCGTTGATATCGGTCGCGCCCTGCTCCAGCACGCGCCGGACCTCGTAAGGGCCGTAGGGCGTAGCGGCACGCATGGCCAGCTGCCAGCCGCCCGTTACCCCGCCGGCCGGCGCGAAAATATAGTACATTCCGTCGCGCTTGTACATCTTGGGGCCTTCCGTGGTCTCGTTTTCCGTGCCGCCGTCAAACACCGGCCTGCCGTTATCCAGGATGGTCAGCCCGTCCTCGCTCATGCGGTGCAGATACAGCACGCTCTTGATGCCCACGCGGCTGGCGGCAAACGCGTGCAGCAGGTATGCGCTGCCGTCGTCGTCCCAAAACGGGCACGGATCGATCCAGCCGGTGACGTCCTTGACATAATGTACCCGCCACTCGCCCGCCGGATCCGCCGCCGTGCAGGCCAGCAGACCCTCGTCGGGCAGGCAGACATACACATAAAACAGCCCGTCGTGATGCCGGATACTCGGCGCCCATGTGCCGCACTTGTGCACCGGTACGTTATAGCGCGCAAACGGCAGCGACTTGACCGCGTAGCTGATCAGCCGCCAGTGCACCAGGTCACGCGAGTGCAGCACCGGGATACCCGGCAGGTACGTAAACGACGAGGATACCATATAGTAGTCCTCCCCGACACGCACAACGTCCGGATCGGAATAATCGCCCATCAAAATCGGATTCTGGTAGCGCATATACATCCTCCTTTGCCGTTTCTGACAGCATAGCATCATTGGCGGTAAAATGCATCTGTGGAAAAAAGATTTTTCCGTCCGCATGTAGAAACTGTACCCTATAAACGCAAACGGAGAGTGATTGGATGGTGACACAAACCAACGCTTTGGCTCCCGCCGTCGCCCGCATGGTTGACCGGCTGGACAGCGACGGGGTCTGCATGCACGGCTTTACGCTGACACAGCACGGGCAAACGGTAGCGGAGGGCAGCTGGGCGCCGTTTCAAAACGATGCGCCGCACCGGATGTTTTCGGTTTCCAAAAGCATGACCTCGCTTGCCGTCGGCCTGCTGCAGGCGGACGGCAAGCTAAAGCTGACCGACCGCATCTGCGCCTATTTCCCCGACAAGCTGCCGGACCCTGTGCCCGACGCGCTGGCGCACACCACCTTGTGCGACATGCTGCGTATGGCCACCTGCCACCGCCAGACCACCTATAAGCTGGCGGATGACGACGACTGGACGCGCACGTTTTTCACCGTGCCCCCGACGCACGCGCCCGGGACGGTGTTTTGCTACGATACCTCCGCCTCCCACACACTGGCTGCGCTGGTGCAGCGGCTGACCGGTATGCCGCTGCTGGATTTTTTACAGCGACGCCTGTTTGATTCCCTTGGTGCAACGGATGAAAAGCGCTGGATGACCGATCCCGTGGGCGTGTGCCAGGGCGGCACGGGGCTGGTGATGACGCTGCACGACCTCACGAAGGTCGCAGAATTCTGCATGGCCGGCGGCAAGGGCACGCCGCTGGAAGGGTACCTGCGCGAGGCCACCCAGAAGCAGATCGAAACCCCGCTGCAATCAAGCGCCGAGGAGCGTTTCGGCTATGGCTACCAGTTCTGGCGCACGCGCCATAACGGCTTTGCTATGTACGGCCTCGGCGGCCAGCTGGCCGTGTGCCTGCCCGACCGCGAAACCGTGTTTTGCACCACCGCCGATACCCAGCTGGATCCCATCGGCGTGCAGAAAATCTATCGCGCCTTCTGGCAGGAGGTATATCCGGCCCTGTCCGGCGCACCCTGTTCACAAGCCGCATGGGACGCGCTGCACGAAACGCTGCACACCCTCGCCCTGCGCCCCCTGCCAAACGACGACGCCTTCGCCCGCTGTGTCGGGCGGGACTACGCCTTTGCCTCAAATCCGATGCAGCTGCAAACGCTCCGCCTCGCGCCGCACGAGCTCACCTGGGAAAACGCTGCGGGCCGCTGCGCCCTGCCCTTTGGCAAGGGCGAATGGGTGCGCTCGGTGTTCCCCGGCACGCAGGAGCCCTGCATCGCCTCCGCCGGCTGGATCGCCCCCGCCCTGCTGCGCCTCACCTGCCACATCATCGGCGACAGCCCCTGCGGCCTGGATATGCTGCTGGCCTTCAAAAACGACTTTGTCACCGTGCAGATGCAGTCTGTGCGTGAAATCTATACCGCAAGCTATTCCGGCATCGCCTCCGGCCAAGCCGTCCCCCGGCGATAAGCAATGACCACTCTAGAGTAATTTCAATTCCTGTTGTACGCAAAAAAGAGCTGCAGCCTCACACAGCCATGATGTTTCCGCAGGAAACGAATGGCGCCTAAACAATAACGCACAAAATAGTTACGATAAATAAAGCCCAAAATCAATAACTCCGCGTCCTCCGCCCCAACATAACCTATGGCGCGCAGGCTTTGCGTATCATTTGCCTGATTTGCTCATTTCGCTGGGCGTCATGCCGAATCGCTTTTTGAAGGCGCGCCGGAAGGTGACGGCGGAGTTGTAGCCGACCTCGAGATACAGGGAATTGATGCTGAGCGCATTGCCGTACCGCTCCGGATTTTTCAGGCGTTTGGCGGCCTCCTTGAGGCGCAGGTTTTCCAGATGTACGGAGAAATTTTCGCCCGTTTTTTCCTTGAACAGGTGGGACAGATAGCTTTCGGAAATATGGAACTGGTTGGAAAGCATGCTTAAACAGATGGACGGATCGCCGTAGTTTTTCTTAAGATACTCGCGGATCTCCGGAATGGGATCGGCGGGCTTTGCCGTTTCGCTGAAAAACCGGCACAGCTCCACGGCGATACTTTCGCAAAGCGGCAAGGTGGCCTGCTTGGCCAGGTATTCGTCGATCTGCCGCAGCGCCTTGCCGTCGCCGGCCGCGTCCGCCGGCACGGAAAAGCGCGCCCGCATCAGCGTGTTGCGGATATCGGATAGCAGGTAATTGAGCATGTTCAGCGGCAGCGACCGCTCGGTAAAGTTTTCGCGGTAGATCAGCTGGAACATCTCCTGCACCTGCTGGGTGTTGCCGGTGGTGATAAAGTGCAGCAGCTTGGCGGAAATCTCGATGGGGTAGTACACGTCGGCGGTCTTCTTGCCGATGACCTCGTAGGGCAGAAACACGTGGCTGCGCGAAGCATAGCGCGAGGCCGCGCGCGCCTGCTCAAAGGACTCCCACAGGGTCATGGGATGCGTGCACAGCGTACCCACGCCCGCGTAAAACCAGATGTTGTGGCGCGCCAGCAGCTCGTCGTGCAGCTTCACCACGCGGGTCTGCAGATCCATCAGCGGATCGTCTACATTGGGGCCGTAGGTAACCAGCGTAACAAAGCTCTTGTCCAGCGTCGTATACGAATAGGCGGGATAGGCGGTCTGCAGCGCCGCGGCGATCTCCTCGGACAGGATCTTGGGGATGGTCAGGGTGTCGGCTTCCTGCTCGTTTTGCGCATAGGCGGAGCAGTACAGCACCATATAGCGCAGGCCCTCGCCGTCGATACCGAAGAAGTGCAGCATGTACTTGAACTCGTCCTCGGACGCCACATGCCCCGACAGCATGCGCCGCAGGTACGACGTGTACAAAAACGGCTTGTGCGAATTGAGCTCCAGCTCCAGCTGCTGCTGCTGGCTGCAGGCCAGCTCCAGCCGGCTGCCTAGCTGGCGGATGGGCTGGATGATGTGGCGCACGCGCAGTGCGATAATGAAGATCCCGCCCAGCAGCACCACCAGGAACAGCGCCGTAAACAGCAGGTTGCTGCAGCCCATCGACTGGGCGCACAGCGCCTCGGGCACCGCCAGATAGTACCGCCAGCTGTTGCGTGTGCTTTCCTCACACAGCACATGGTACGCGCCCAGCGTTTCCTCGGTTTTCATGGCAAGGGCATAGGCCTTCAGCCGCGCCGTATCGTCCGCGTCGGCCTCGCTGCCGTAAAGCACCAGCTGTATTTTGTTTTCCGGACTGACCGCCACCAATATCGCCCGTTCATCCTCGATATGTCCCAGAAACTGGCGGGCCAGCGCGTCCATATCCCAGTCAAACCAGATAATAGCGGGAATGGTTTTGGTGAAAATATCGTCGATATCGCGCACCAGCGTGTATTGGTCGGCCACGCCGCTGTAGGCGGATGTATCGTAATTGCGCTCGTCGCCCGTGGCGGCGGTCAGCATGTTCAGCCAGTTTTGGTATTGGTCTTTCTTCCATATATTATAGTCCATGTAAAACTGCCGGACCTCGGTAAACTGGCTGGAGGAAATGATGTACTTCGTGTTTTTGAGGTAGATATGGCTTTCGGTAATCGGCACGTTGGCCAGGCTGAACGCGCGGGAGCTGAGCGTCTGCATGATGGTATCGGCGGTGGTGATGTAGCCGTAATCATCGAGGCTCTTCATATTGGAAAACCGGATAAAGGTGGAATCGTTGGTCAGCTGGCGGGTGTAGCTGTCCACCGTGGCCAGATAATGGTCCATGGTGACCACATTGTTGCTCAGCAGCGCGCTATGATGGCTCCAGTAATCGTCCTTTGCGCTGCCTGCCACCGACAGGTACAGCCCCAGCCCCAGTCCCAGGCAGATCAGCAAAAACACGCCGTAGGAAAGCGCGATGCGGACAGCCGATTCCGGCTCGGCTCCGTTTCCGGCTCCCCGTTTACGTGTAAACGCTTTCATATTTTCCTCCTCAACGATGGGGCGGCCCTGCGCCGCGGGGATATTTGTGAACGATCCTGCCGATGATCTATTTTATTATATGCAAAGCGCGCGTATTGCGCAAGCGCCTGCCCCGCTTCCGTTTCAAGCGCCTTCCGGCCGCCGCCGCGTCCCTGTGCGCCGCCGTGCCGATCCGCCGCAGCCGTAACTGCTTACAGCAAAAAAGCGTATGCTGTTTTGCCGCCGCGCGCCCGCCGGCGCGGGAATATCCGCTTTTCCCTCCCCAGATTTTACCGGCGGCATCGCTAACGGCAATCCCTTGTAACATAAGTAACAGACGCCCGTCAGGGAACAATATTTGCGCTCGCGGTTTACGCCGCATCGTAAATACTGTTTGTCCGCTAAAAATGTGTTTCTTGCACGCCGCAAACGGCCGATGCTATACTCAATACACTTCATGGGCGCTTCTACAGCCGCCCAAAATGAAAAGGCATACATTAAGAAAGGAAGGTCAATCCATGAAAAAACTGCTTGCCTTTGCTCTGGTGTTGGGCATGATGCTCACGCTGTGCACCGTATCCTCCCTCGCCGCCGATGAGGTGGTAAAACCCGACAAAATCACCATTATGGTCGATTCCACCCTCGTAACCGTTACCAACGGCCGCGACGAGTTCGAAGCCCGTTGGGAAGAGCTGACCGGCATTGATCTGGAGATCATCCAGCCGGACCATGATGCGTATTACGATGTAATGCAGCAGCAGATCGCCTCTGGCGACTGGCCCGATGTGATCATCATGTCTTCTACCTATTATTCCTCCTACGCGTCCGAGGGCGTGCTGTGGGATATGACGGAAGCATGGGAGAACAGCGACACCCTGAATTCCGGCCGTTTCACCGGCCAATCCGTATTTGAAGGCCTGAAGATCGACGGAAGCCTGTACGGTTTTGCCCCCACGCGCGGCAACGGCTGCATCACCTACATCAAGCAGGCGTGGCTGGACGCCGTGGGCATGGACGTGCCCACGACCTATGATGAATTCCTCGCCGTGTGCGACGCGTTCGTCAACCAGGATCCTGACGGCAACGGTGAAAACGACACCTACGCGCTGGCCGCCGCGGGCTTCATCGGCAAGGAAGCTCCCTTCATCAACTATCTGCCCAACTTCTATCAGGACGCATATCCCTTCTTCATCCAGCAGGATGACGGCACGTGGGTAGACGGCTTCACCCAGCCCGAAATGCAAGGCGCGCTGGAGCGCCTGGCCTATGCGTACGCGCAGGGCTACATCGATCCCACAACGCTGACCAACGGCACCAAGGACTGCCGCAACAAGTTCTATGACGATACCACCGGTATCTTCACCTACTGGGCCGGCACCTGGGCCACCAACCTCAAGACCAACCTCGAAGCCAACGGCCACGACGGCGAGCTGGTAGCGCTGGAGCCCATCGCGGAAGTCGGCGCCTACTACGACCGCGTACCGCCGGTCTGGTGCATCACCACCGCATGCGAGAACCCCGAAGGCGTGTTTAAGTATTTCATCGACACCATGCTTGACGGCGGCGACATGCAGATGCTGTGGACCTACGGCGTGGAAGGCACGCACTGGTCTACCGCCGAGGAAACCGTGCTGGATACGCAGTACCAGAAGGGCCAGTTCCATATGCTGGAGAACCTCGAAAAAGCGGGCACCGCTTACACCAAGAACCACATCGATCCGATGCTGTCGCTGGCGTCGTTTGCTGAAGGGTACTATGATCCCAAGGCCGACACCGTGAAGGAAGAAGCCCTCAACGCTTCGGCAATCTTCAACGCGAACTCCAAGATGGCCAAGATCGTGCCCACCACCGAAGAGATGTCCACCTACAACGGCGACCTGACCACGCTGAAGAACGAGCTGGTTGCCAAGGTTGTAATGGGCGAAATGACCTACGAAGAGGCCATGGCGAAGTTTGAAACCGACGGCGGCCTGGCCTGGTCCGACGCGATCGTCGCTTCCCTCAACGCTTTGAACTAGCCGCTTGCCCGCGCTTTGCCCCCGTGTAAAGCGTAACAACGGTTAAACTCCCGGAAGAAGAAATGGTCGCCCCGGGCTGCGGGACGACCGTTTCCCTTCCGGTGTTCATGGGCACGGCTTGCCGCCTTCCCCTTTGGCGGGTGGCGCTGCAGCGGCCTGTGAACCCGCCAAACGATTTTGCCTTGGTATTAGAGGAGGAAAGCATGGATAACGCGACTGCACCGGGCATTCAAGTTCGGAAAAAGCCTCTGAAAACCCGGATAGCTAAGTACAAGTGGTTCTACCTCATGTTTGTGCCGGTTCTGGTTTTCATTATCGTGTTTTATTACACCCCGATGGTTGGGATCCGGTATGCCTTTACCCAGTACAAACTGATTAAAGACCCCGTTTTTGTGGGGATGAAAAACTTCAACCGGCTATTTTCACTGCCCAATTTCTGGACAGCTTTTTATAACACGCTGAAGCTGAGCATCGGCAAGCTGCTGCTCAACACCGGCCTGGCGGTTGTTATTTCGCTGCTGCTGCACGAAATCGTGTCCCTGCGCGTGAAAAAGCTTGCGCAGACCATTATCTATCTGCCGCACTTCCTCTCGTGGGTAGTTGCGGCCTCGGTATTCCAAATGCTGCTGTCGCCCACGACGGCAGGGCTTTTAAACCAGCTGCTGATCAAGCTGGGCATCATTGACGAAAGCATTTATTTTCTGGGCAACTCCCGCTGGTGGACATCTACCTATTATATGATCAACGTATGGAAGGATACCGGCTGGGGCACCGTCATCTTTATGGCGGCGCTGAGCGCGATTGATCCCGGCGTGTACGAAGCCGCCGCCATCGACGGCGCGGGCCGCTGGAAAAAGATGTGGTACATCACCATTCCGGCGCTGTCGGCGACCATCCTTACCGTGCTGATTTTGAACCTGGCCAAGGTCATGAACCTGTTCGAATCCGCCTTCGTGCTGCAAAACGCGGCCGTGATGGACAAGGGCCAGGTACTGCAAACCTACATTTATTATCAGACATTCAACTCGGGCGGCATCCCCGATTACGGATATACCACGGCCGTCGGCCTGTTCAAATCTGTCGTTGGCATGTTTTTGGTGCTGATCTGCAACTATGCCAGTAAAAAAGTACGCGGCAGAGGCATTGTATAAGAAAGGAGGAAACGTCCATGGCACAAGCTACCACGTCCAAATCCGCCGCCAGGCAACATGTCGGCAAAAAATTCAGCGTATTTCACCTGATCAACGGGCTGTTCTTCCTTTTGTTCTGTTTTTTAATCCTTCTGCCGCTTTGGAAGGTGCTGGTCGATTCCTTCGACCTCACCACGGGCTACGGCATGAAGCTGCTGCCCGAAAAGTTCGGCCTGGCGGGCTATACATCGGTATTCACCAACAAATCGCTGTATATCCCGCTGATCAACTCGGTCATCACCACGGTGTCCGGCACGCTGATGGGGCTGCTGCTGTCCACGCTGGGCGCGTATGTGCTGATCCAGGACGACATGCCGGGGCGCGGCCTGTTTGCCTTTATGCTGCTGTTTACCATGATCTTCAACGGCGGCATGATCCCCACCTACCTGGTGCTGCGCAAGCTGGAGCTCACCAACACGCTCTGGTCGGTCATCCTGCTGCCCGCCATCAACGTGTATAACCTGGTGCTGATGCGCAACTTCTTCGAAGGCATTCCCAAAAGCCTGTTCGAGTCCGCCACGCTGGACGGCTGCACGCCCATGCAGACCTTTATCCGCATCGTGCTGCCGCTGTCCAAGGCGGCGCTGGCGGCCATCGGGCTGATGTTTGCGGTGTCGTACTGGAATGATTATACCAATTACAAGCTGTACATCACCAAGGAAACGCTGTATAACTTCCAGATGAAGCTGCGCTCCATCATGATGGGCTCAGACCTGCCGCAGGCCAACAACGGCGCGGTGGAAAACACCGTGCAAAACGCCGCGGTTATCGTGGCCATCCTGCCGTTTATGATCCTCTATCCGCTCCTGCAGCGCTACTTCGTTACCGGCATCACGCTGGGCGCTGTGAAGGAATAGTTCTCCGGATTAAACTTACAGCCTGTTAAAAGCCCGATATGCTATTGCGGCTCCGCTTGATGTATATCAAGCGGAGCCGCAATAGCAGATTGGGATTTTTTGACAGGCTGTCGCCGCGAACGGTTTAGCGTTCGCGGCAATATTTTTATATTGCAAATATTTTCCTGTGCGCGGTACAATAGGATTAGAACCAGCACCAACGGATTCTCTCATCCGCGGTATGCGAAACAGCACGAACGAAACTAAAAAGGAGTGGTTGGATGGTATCCTTTTGCGCAAACCGCAGGCGTTTTCTTCTGCCGGTGCTGCTGGCGGCGGCGCTGCTGATCGTCTGCTGGCAGGGCACAGCCGCGCTGGCGGAAAGCAGCTTTGATCATATCTTCGATTTCTTTATCGCCATGACCGGCTATGCGGAGGACGCGCCCTGCCCATACCAGCCCACATGCCTCAACTTCGTGTGCTTTTCCCACGGCATCGCGCTGGACAGCGCCGTGCTTGACGGCGACGATTATGTGCTGCACGGCGCGGATGCGCAGGACGTTTGCGAATATGTGGAGTTTATCACCCGCTACGGATACACCGTGGTGTATGATACCACCGCAGAGGACGGCGTACGCTATGTGGAGCTGCGCGATCTGGACGCGCCGGATTATCTGCCCCGCGTATTTCGCCTCTACTATTATCCGCAATATCAGGCCATCGTCACCATCAGCGCCTCAAGCGCCGAGGAGCGCTATGCGGCGTATGTGGCGCAGCGGCGGGAGGCCTTTGACGACGAGCTGTATGAATCCAAAATCCTGGAATCCGGCATCTGCGTTTCGCTGGAGGAAACCCGCTGCGTATCCGGCTACTACTGGGCGGACACGGAGCACCCGCTGTGCCGCGACGCCTTTCCCGGGCTGGTACGGGTGTGGATGGGTACGGAGATTCCCATGGCCACGGTCAGCGACGGCACGCAGCTGGTCAACATGGTCAGCGGCGCAGAAACCGGCTATATAGACGCCTACTGGCTGCTGCGGGTGGACGTTACCACCTCCAGCCAGACCTTTGCTGTGGACGACTGGACGTTTTGCATCGCGGACGACGATATGTGCGTCTATTACCCGCTTCAGATCGGCAGCCGGCTGGACGACGAACCCTACGGGCTGCTGCTCAGCGCGGACGCGGCGTCCGATTCCCACAATGCCACCACGGTATGGCTTGCGTTTCCCGCCTTCCGCGATAACGGCGACCTGGTAACGCGGCTGTACATCGCGCGCGCCGCGGACCATGTGCCGCTGCTGGAGCGGACCTGCATCGGCTTTGTGCAGTCCGACGAGCCGGAAACCCCGCAGGATCCCCTGGACTGGGCAAACTGGGAATTTGAATCGGGCGGCGATTGACGGCATACAAAAAGGCTGCCCTTCTGATTTGCAAACGGTCGAACCCGATCTGCAAAGAAAGCGCCTTTGCCGCGGCAAGCAGCGAACCCTAAGCCCCTGGTCATCCGATCGATTTTCAAGGGGCATTCTCGCTTCATACTTCCGTAATTATCTTCACAGTTCCGTTCCTACCCCTCACAGCAGTATTTACAACGGATTGTGGACATAATTCGTTTCTGTCCTCCTTACCATACA
>Ga0116152_10000786_pt1 | contig 26221 bp, 20 predicted proteins | sample AD_UKC119_MetaG_FD_89894 | JGI IMG/M metagenome (GOLD analysis project Ga0116152, IMG submission 89894) | Active sludge microbial communities of municipal wastewater-treating anaerobic digesters from Hong Kong - AD_UKC119_MetaG | ecosystem: Engineered > Bioreactor > Anaerobic > Digestate...
GTTATTGATTAATTATTTCAAACTAATATATATTAGAACAGGATTATCATTTCCCTGAATGGAATCAGCTAGTTTATCTAGTTCTTCTTTTTTATCTAAATATCTCGTATCTGAAGTCTTAAATTCATCCGAAGCGATATACTCCCTGAATTTCATTGCTTCGATCCATGATACAATTGTACTGTCATCTTTTACTGTTTTGAGCCATATATCAGGTCCTCCGTCCAAATCATTTATCAGACCTTTATATGGCACGACCATTGCCCTGAAATTACCTTTCTTTGATCCGATAAAGGCAAATAAATCATTAGTTCCATTTATTGTCATCCCCATTTCATAATATATGATATCACCAACTTCGAACAGATTCCAGGGATTGACATATTGGTTCAAAATATCATGAGCGTCCGATCTTGTTTTTATTTTTGATCTGATTTCCGGTGTAAGGCGTTGATTGCCGACATCGATTACCATATAAGGTTCAAATACTTTATTTCTGTATGCAAAGATTGTGTCGCAGAAAATCTCTTTCTTAAGAAGTTGATCCTTAAACCGGTAAAAAATATTCTCGCCATTATAAAATACACCGGCAGCCATTCTTTTCCAGGGATATTTATTTGGATATTCCTTAATAACTTTACCTGTCGTATCAATAAGAAAATAGTTCTTTGTGATATCCCCCATATCATTGATGTAGAAGCAAAGAATTCCATCCTTATTAAATTTGAAATTCATCCGGCCTGCCAGGGGACTTTTGAATGTTCTAATGAATCCACCTTTTTTATCATAGACCAGGAATTTTTGTTGTCCTCCACTACAAACATAAATTGATTCATCTTTAGGGTTGATATCTATATCGGATACACCAATAAATTCTTCAGGGCCTCTTCCCTTTATCCCTACTTCAGTAATAAACGAACCATCGTTTTGAAACATTGATATATTGGAGTTATCCCAAATAAGAAAATAACTTTTGCTGAAAATGACGCTGTTAATTTTAGCGATCATATTTTGGGAATAAGTCTTTAAGGGGATATATGAAATATCAACAGCTCCAATTTCAGATAGCCTAACAGTGGATAATTCAGGTAGTTTTTTTAAATCAAAAACCTGGATCTGGTCTGCTTTTAATTGAGAACCATCCTCACTGGCAATGTCCAAAGGTGGTTTATTGCCGGTGCAGCTTATTAAAAGCATATTAATAAGTAGTAATCTAATGTATCGTTGGTCCAGCGATTTCATCTTAATTTAAATTAAAACGCAATAGTATTTTTTATCATCTTAATCAAATTAAATAAAGATAAGTTTACCGGTGTAAGTTAGTAAATCACTATGAGCCAGTTATAAGCAAAAACAGGCAAAAACAGGCAAAAATGTGCAGAAATCGACAAAAATGGGAAAATTCAGGAAGGCAGATTAGAATAGGTCGCCACTCTGAATTTTTTTTGTTATATGTGGCCGTTAAGCTCAGGGAGAAGGTCTCAAGGCTCCTGCCTTCGTTACCACCTTCACTTCGTTTCGGTGGTCAAAGAAAACTTCGGACTTAACTCCCGAATCCCAGGGGCTTAGTCCAACGAAGTCGGTGGGCAAAGCAGGGAGCAGACGAAGGACTCAGAGCTTGTCCCGATTTACCGGGAAACAAATTAGCAAAGTCCGTGTTATTTGCTTTTCTGTTTAAAAATTTGTCACCGGATTGAAATATTAATTTTTCCCCCGAGTCCTTGCTCAATTAGCCTATAAAGAGTAGATAACTGAATGTCAGAATGTCCGTTTTCCATCCTTGAGATGAAACTCTTTCGAATCCCGGTGCACTATGCAAGTTCCTCCTGAGTCATTTTAGCTTGTTTTTGTTCCTCCTTAATAATTTCTATTTTCTCTGTCAGCAGCATAACTTAATGCGGCAAGTATATCGGTTTCATTAAGCTCATCCAAATCTCTGAGTATCTGATCTATTGTCATTCCGGAAGCCAGCCACCCAGGAATATCACCAACAGTTATTCTCATACCCCTGATACAGGGTTATCCACTTCGCTTTCCTGATAAACGTTTTAGTATAATACTTTGTATCAACCTGATCATTTTGAGCAGGGGTGCGATAACCAAAGCAAGTTAGGAAATATACAAGCATGTTTACTAAATGCACTCATGTACTTATCTTGGATAACATAATATTCTCATTTTTTAAGTTTTACAAAAAATATTACAGGATTAGAATTTTCAGATATCTCTTCAATTTTACCTGTAATCTCAAATCCTTCTTTTACGAAATACATTATTCCATTATTCAAATCCAGCGGTTTTAATCTGACTTTACCACTACCGTAAAAATCATCGGTGATACTGGTTACGTGAAAGGAATCTTCAGAGAGTTTATCATAACAAAACAGAAACTGCTTTGAATTATACCTGTATACTGAGAACAGATATCTTCTGGTCATATAAATGTTTTCGATATAAACTTGTTTTTTACCTGATTGTGATAGCCCTACACTTCCAAAATCCAGTTTTACCAAAGGGACAAGTCTGTCTCCTTTAAATGAATAAATTGTGTCTCTGACAACTTGTTCGGGAAGCATTACGGGATAATAAATAAACTGAGACTTCACAAGATTTGTGATATAGTATGGATTTGAATGAATTGTCCCAGCAGGGGCATCGAGAAATACTTTTTTGATTTGAATTGTATCAATGAGAGATCCGTCACATTCGTATCTTATCAAATGTGTGATATTAATAAACCTATTATCTACTGAAACACTTGCATGACAGGTTGATATTACCCAAAGAGTATCTTGAACTACAGTTAGAAATTCCGGCATAGCATCCTGTTTAATAACATTAACAAGTTCACCTGTATAGCTAAAACAGAGTATTTTTTTGTAAGATGCCAAAAAAAGTCTTTTATTCTTTCTATCAAGCGCAATATCATAAATTGAAAGAAATTCTGACGGCCCCCTTCCCTGAGATCCGATTTGCCGGATAAATTTGCCGGAAACTGCAAATTCAAGAACTCGCTTACCCGCATCATTTATAAATATGAATTCATCAGTGGATTCAATTTCGTTTATGCTTGTAATGAGAGAGGAGTCTTTTGTTTCAAGAACCTTTTTTTCAATCTTTATTGCGATCATTGATAACAAGATTGAATCAGATTTTTCAGGATATACATTAATTATTTCAAGTTTCTTTTCTTCCTTATTTAAACATGACGAGAAAAGAACGAAACATATAAGCAACACAGTAGTAATTTTCATGTGAAATAATATTATTATACTATTGAAAAATAAGTGGTTCACATAGCTTGTCCCGATTTATCGGGAGAACCCACATGAATTTATATTTTTTAATGTTTGTTTGTGATCTTGTATAATGCGGGTTTTAAATCACTTAATTTATCTGAGTTTTACAAGGAAAATTATTGGATTCTTTTTTTCAGGTTTAGAAAGCTCACTACCCTCAATAACAGAAGGTTGCTTGATAAAATAAAAGTAATCTTCTCTGTTAGTTTGGTTTATTGATAAAAAGCCAGTATTATAGAAATCATCTTCCAGACCAGAAGTCAGTTCATTATTCTGGTAGTGATACTTTATATTGTAAGATTTACCTGTCTCTATATTATACAGGAAATCAAATGAATCATTCCCGATCCAATAATTGTTCCTAAAATATTTACCGGTCATTAATTGATTTAGTCCCAGGTTAATAGATGAGGCAGGAAGATTTTTAAATTCTATTGAATAAGTCGGGACAAGCTTCTTTTGGTTTACCATATAGAGCGTACGATCTAGTCCAACTGAAATGAATAATTCATTTTTATAAGTAGATAGATTTGCCAAATAAAAAACCGCGCTACTACTCATATTTGTTTCACTTATAAAATTCTTTAATAAGACCTGATTCTTACCATTCAGATCCATACAAATAAAGTTATTGCTGGTAATACCATCTTTATGGCTGTATGTTGTCCCCCAGATTTGGTTTCGATAAATATATTCCTGTACAGCTCTTACTCCCGGTTTTCTTCCATTTGCATTATAAAAGGTTAACAATTGGCCATTTTTTTCATATGCTCTGTTGCCATCCTGATAAACCAGATAAATAACGCCAGTGGTATTATCATACTTCATATCATATATTCTCAGAAATTCTTTAGATTTCAAATCTCTTTCACCAATCTGTCCTAAATAATTCCCTGAAAAATCAAATTTCATAACCCTGGAGTAAACAAATCCGTTCTCCTGATAGAGCTCAAACAATAGAATATTGTTATCTGCCAGAAAAACCTTATCTATATTGTGAAAGACAAATTCGTCTGTTTTAAGACAAATTGCAATTACAGTATCTGCTAATTCCGAAATCTTTAAACGATCCTGCCTTTCTACATCAATTATAATCTTCTTTGGACCAATGCCCTGTAGAATAATAAATACGGATAATAGAAATAGTAGCTTCATTCTTTTCTATCAAGAAAGGAGTGCAACCAAGGATTTTGGTTGCACCATAAATATTTAATAATCAGCAATACCATTGAGGACACCCGTCTCCCATACAGGTGACTCCCTGAGAACCACAATACTGACTGTAAATTTGTAATGCTTCAGATATATTATGGGCCCATACCGGAGTGCATGCTCCATAAAATCCCTCGCACGTTCCACATGTGCAATAGAAGCATTCTTCATCCTCCTCTCCGCCTTTCAGCATGAGAAGCTCTTCATTACTGAGAATCAGTCTGTTCTGTATTCGTAGCACACCCAGTTTTTTCATAATTCTAACTGAATTGATTAAAGATTGATCACTTCCTGGTATATCCTTTCACAGGCAATAACCGTAGTTACAGAAAATGTTTATCTTCGCATCGATACACCTCCTTTCTTTTAAGGAAAGGTCCGGGCGGAGGGCTGTGGGTTCAGAGCTCAGGGCTCAGGGCTCCCACCTTCGTCCCGGTAAACCGGGACTACGGCGGGCAAAGCAGTGAAAGCCTCCTGCCCTTTTCTTTCAGTTTTTAAATCGTCATATACTTGAATTTTATTTCGGTTGATATTCCTTGATTAGTATCATCCTGTTTATATTTAGCAGGAAGGTGATTATCACAGCTAATTTAGTAAATCACTATGAGCCAGTTATAAGCAAAAACAGGCAAAAACAGACAAAAATGTGCAGAAATCGACCAAAATGGGAAAATTCAGGAAGGCCGATTAGAATAGGCCGCTACTCTGAAGGTCAAAGAATGATTTTACTGCAAAGCAATATATTGGTAAAATGGATTCCGGAAACCGATAGGAAGAAAGGAGACCTGTAAAACAATAATCCTGGCCTTTTATGGTAAATATACTTCAGTAATGAACTATGATAGTCCCTGACTTTGCCATTATATTTTATACCTTTGCATATATGATCATAGAAGAACATATATCTAAAAACAAAAATGATTTTCTATTACTTTGTAGAAGTAACGGGGTCAGATATTTGTATGCTTTCGGATCTTCGGTGACAAAAAACTTTGATCCTCATAAAAGCGATATCGATCTTTTAGTGGAAGTAGACTCAAAAGATCCGATTGAACGAGGTGAAAGACTGCATGACTTGTGGGACAAGTTTGAAATATTTTTTAATCGCCGGGTGGATCTCCTTACTGAATCATCTATCCATAATTCATTCCTTAAGAAAAACATCGACTCGACAAAGATTCTTATTTATGACGGATCAAGGCAAAAAATACTTATCTGATATCCTGAGAGCAATTGAGCAATAATCTGGGCCATCCTGAAAAAATATCTCGAACCCCTGAAGGGCGAGATAATTAAGAAATTAAAAGAGTAAACTATTCACTTATCCTCCTTCTTCTGTCATTTTAATCATATTTAGCAGGGACTAAATATCTACGACAAATCAGTAAATCACTATGAGTCAGCCGTTAGAAAAAACAGGCAAAAACAGACAAAAATTGGAAAATTCAGGAAGGCCGATTAGAATAAGCCGCTGCTTTGAAGCTCAAGAATTATTTTTCCAGAAGAGTTTACATGCCGCAGGGCTGTGAGGGCATGAGGGGTGGAAGCGGAGTCCCTGGAATAAGTCTGTTCAAGAAAGTAGGTCAAAGCGTCTCTTCTCTGTTTTTACTGACCGGTTTTAATTATTTAATTTTTTCTGCATCTTCAGTGAATTCTTTCCAGGAAATTATCTTTATATTTTTAATACTGTTTGACTCATTACCTGTATAAATAACTGTCTTTTTTATCCTTTTTCCCATATTTTCCTCCGGGAAAAGAAGCAGATTTCTGATGTAATCCTGATTATATGTCTGACCTGCCTTTATCTCCAAAGCTGTTATCTCTCCCCTCTCATGTTCTATTATGCAGTCAATCTCTGCTCCATTGCTTTCACGCCAGTAATACACTGAAGGCCGTTTACCGTTATGAGCCTGCGATTTAATAATCTCGCTGATTATAAGATTCTCAAATAATGCTCCATATAAGTAATGGTTTTTCAACATCCCGGCATCTGTGATACGCAATAATGATGATGCAACTCCGGTATCATAAAAATAAATCTTAGGCGATTTAATGATCCTTTTATTAAAATTTCGATGATATGGCTGTAAAAGAAATATTACATAGCTCGATTCCAATAGTGAGAGCCATGCTTTTGCTGTATTTACGGAGATACCAGTATCATTGGCAAGGGAAGAGAGGTTGAGCACCTGGCCGGTACGCCCTGCACATAATCCCATAAAACGGGAAAAGGACTGCAGATTCTCTATTGCCCGTAATGTCCTTATGTCCCTTTCGATATAGGTCTGCAAATATGACGGGTAAAAATCGGAAGGGTCTATATTCTGATCATATACTCTTGGATAAAATCCGGTAATTATCAATTTACCCGGTTCGAGACTTTTATGGTCTCTGAGTTCTGTAATATCAAATGGTAGTAATAAGTTTACACTCACCCGTCCGGCAAGCGACTGATTGATACGTTCATTAAGAAGGAAGCTTTGAGATCCCGAAAGAATATACTGTCCGTTGGATTTCCGTTCATCAGAGAGAACCTGAATATAGCTGAATAACTCCGGCAGGTTTTGGGCTTCATTAATAATTACCCCCGGACCTGATTCCTTTAAAAAGCCGTAAGGATCAGCCGATATTATTTCTCTGATATCCATTCTCTCCAGATTGAAATACCTGAAATCACTAAACAAACTTTTGAGTAATGTCGTTTTTCCTGATTGTCGCGGACCCGTAAGTGACACTACAGGAAATTTACCAAGCATCTTTTTCAAATGACTGCTTATCTGACGGTCAATTATCATCTCATGTTATTTTGCATCCCGACTGCAAATATACATATTTATCTGACTTAATGCAATATTTGCCAATTAAAAAAATCCCGGTTTATTGACACGTACGGCCGGATTGGGCTCAGGGCTCTCACCTTCGTCCCAATGAATCGGGACTACGGTGGGTGAAGCAGGGCGCCCAACTTCGTCACCACCTTCACTTCGTTACGGCGGTCAAGGAAGACTTCGTTGGGCGGAGCAGGGCTCACGAAGCGAAGCGGAGTCCCGGGAATCGGGAGGGTTCAAAGCTTGCCCCTCAACCCCGCGACAGCCTCTGCCGCCCGCATCCCGTCAACGGCCGAAGATACAATACCACCTGCATAGCCTGATCCTTCACCACAGGGATAAAGACCTTTGATTTTAATATGTTCCATGGTCCCGGAATTACGAGGTATCCTTACGGGAGACGAGGTCCTTGATTCGACCCCCAGCACCACAGCCTCATTCGTAAGGAATCCTTTCATTTTGGTCCCGAACTGTTTTAAACCTTCACGCAGCCTGCCGGCGATATGATCCGGTAGCCATTCATGGACCGGTGAGGATGTAATCCCGGGGAAATATGATGCTGCCGGCAGAGAAGAAGAAGCCTTCCCGTTAACAAAATCCTGGAGCCTCTGTGCCGGAGCTCTCTGTGTTTTTCCTCCTCTGATCCATGATTCATGCTCGAGCTCCCTCTGAAACTCCAGTCCGGCCAGGACTCCTGAAGCCGAATATTCAGCCAGATCCTCCGGCCTTATCTCGACCACCATACCCGAGTTTGCATAGGGAGAGTTGCGCCCTGACGGCGACATACCGTTTACCACAACCTCTTCCTGCGAAGTGGCTGAGGGTACTATGAAGCCTCCGGGACACATGCAGAAGGAGTATACCCCTCTCCCATCTGCCTGATGAACAAGACTGTATGAAGCAGCTGGAAGGTATTTCCCCCTTTGGTTCCCATGATATTGTATAGAGTCGATCAGTTCCTGCGGATGCTCCACCCTTACTCCCATAGCAAAGGATTTCATTTCCAGCTCTATGCTTCTCATTCTGCAGATCTCGTAAATATCCCTTGCCGAATGTCCCGTAGCCAGAATCACATTAGGAGAAATCACCTGCTCACCCCCTGAAAGAACCACGCCTCTTATATTTCCTGCCTCAGGAAGGATATCAGTCACTCGCTTCTCAAACAGAACAAGACCTCCGGCATCGGTTATAGTCTGCCTTATTCCTGAAATTATCGCCGGAAGCTTGTCAGTTCCCAGATGCGAATGAGCTTCATATAGTATATTTTCGTTTGCGCCGTGCAGATATAACAATTCCAGGACCCTTGTATTATCACCCCTTTTCTTCGAACGGGTATAAAGTTTACCGTCCGAAAAGGTCCCGGCGCCGCCTTCCCCGAAACAATAGTTACTGTCGGCATCAATTATATGCTCCCGGCTGATCCTGGCTATATCTCTTTTCCTGGCAGACACCTCACGGCCGCGTTCTATAATTACAGGACGGACACCCAGCTCTATCAATCTTAATGCGGCAAAGAGGCCAGCTGGTCCGGCACCAATGATAATAACTTCTTTCTTCCGTGTAACATCCTTCGGTTCATAAGGACTGACGATCTGCCCCTGCTCCTCTCCTCCCGTAAACACTTCTACAGTAAGATTTACCTTAATATTCCTCTGACGGGCATCGACAGAACGTTTCAGGATCCTGATCCCTGAAATATCGGAGGGAATCTTTCTGAGAGCCTGAGCACACAGCTTCCTGATAGCAGCTTCGTCGGCAGCCGTCGGGGGATCAAGATTCAGATTTACCTGATGGGGCATTTTATTCGAAATGGAAAGCAAGGACCCATATCTGAGATCTCATCTTGTCGATGGCATTCACATAAAGCTCCTGACCGGAAGCTGGTTCCCTTATAAGCATGTCTCTTATACCGGTAGACATCTTTAGTTCTACCGACAATTTAAAATAGGGAAGATAGAAATCAAGTCCGGCCCCGGCTTCATAGTACAGGTCCGGACGTTTGAGCCGGAGATAAACAGGCTTCTCCTCATCGTATTCCTTCTTGGCTGCAAGATCATACCTGAAGTTCAGCCCGGTCACAACATAAGGACGTACATTGTTTAGTCTGTCGCCTTTATATTTGACGAGCACCGGAAATTCAATAAATGATGATTCTATTCTTTGCAAACCGTTATACAGGACCTTATCTTTATAATATCTCACATTACGCTGACCGAAGGAGACTCCAGGCAGGAAGCGAATATCCCAGTGATCGGCCGGATGAAGGTCGGTGACAATCTGTATATTGATGCCCGGATTGAGAATACTGACCTCAGGATATAAAGAATCAATATTCATGTATTCCTGCGAAGGAGTTATCAGAAAATCCATTGTGTTGAACCCGAGGCTGAAACCGAAATGAAGGAATTTGTCATCGTACCACGACTTGTTCTTGGGTTTTTGCTTCTGTCCCGACAGATCGGCAGATGCAATCAAGCATAGCAGGGCAGTCAATATGATGAGTGGATTTTTTCTCAACGATCTCCGATTTTTTTAAGGCCACAAGATAATAAACTGCTTTAAATAAAAATTATTGCTTCGGAAGTTTTAATCCGGTATATATGCTCGCTATTCCAAATGTAAGTCTTTTCTGCCTTACAGATTCGAGTCCTGCATCCGACATTAACGACATGAAACTATCATTATCAGGGAATTGTAGTACTGATTCAGGAAGATACCTGTATGCACCACCGTCCCCTGAAAAGACTTTTCCAATAAACGGCAGAATGTGCAGAAAGTAAAAATTATAAAGTTGTCTGACGGGAAAGCGGACTGGTCTGGAAAACTCGAGAACAAGTACCATCCCTCCTTCCCTGACTACTCTTTTCATTTCTTTCAGACCTTTAAGTGGATCGTTGAAATTCCTTACACCAAATGCTACCATCGCTACATCGAAGGTGCCGTCAGGGAAGAAAATATTCTCCGAGTCGCCCTCACGAAGATCAATTATCCCGTCTAAACCTTTCCTTAGAATCTTCTTCCTTCCCAGCTCCAGCATTTTTGATGAGACATCAATCCCTGTGATATGCCGGGGAGATATTTTCATCGCTGCAAGTGAAAGGTCACCTGTCCCTGCTGCCACGTCGAGGATCTCCGGTGACACATACGCCCTTCCTATTATCCTGACAGCTTTCCGTCTCCAGTACCTGTCAATCCCGAATGACAGCAGGTGATTAAGAAAATCATAACTGTGTGCAATGTTGTCGAACATTGCGGTTACATCGCCCTGATTTCTATTGGAAGAATTTTCCATAATGTCAGGCACTAAAGGTAATAAATAAGGATACATCTGCACACACCCGCCTAGCAATGGCTTCGGCCTGTAAAATCTGGCGCGGTTCGCTAATACATGAACTCACCCCCCTACCCCCTCTCTGGCAAGCCAAAGAGGGGGAGTATTATGTTGTATACCAATCAACTCCCCCTCTTTTGTTTTACAAGAGAGGGGGAATAAAAAGGGGGTGAGTTCATGTTGACAAGACAGTATGAAAGATTGATTGATGGGATGATCTCATGCGTTGGAAAATGTTTCATCTTCTAAAAAAATCCTTACTTTTATAGCAGGCTAATCTTAATAATCATGAAGAAAATAATAATGGTCACCGGAGCTACGGCTGGATTCGGTAAAGCAATAGTAGTAAAATTCGCCGCTAACGGATATAATGTAATAATAACGGGACGAAGGAAAGAACGGCTTGATGAAGTGGCAAAGGAGCTGGCAGAGCTGAATATTAAAGTACTTGCTCTGAATTTTGATGTAAGGAAGAGGTACGAAGTTGAAGATGCCATCGCCGGTATCCCTGACGAATGGAAGAATATTGACATCCTGGTTAATAATGCAGGCCTTGCCGTGGGCCTGGAAAAAATCGACAGGGGAAACATAGATGACTGGGACAGGATGGTCGACACTAATGTAAAGGGTTTATTATATGTTACCCGTGCCGTGGCTCCCCTGATGGTAGCCAGGGAAAAGGGATATATTTTCAATATCGGATCAATAGCCGGAAAGAGTGTCTATGAGGGGGGTAACGTATACTGTGCCTCCAAGGCTGCCGTTGACTCTCTTACAAGATCTATGCGTATCGACCTGCTGAAGAATAATATAAGGGTAACACAGATCGCCCCGGGAATGGCCGAAACCGAATTTTCCCTGGTCAGGTTCAAGGGCGACAAGGAAAGAGCTGCAGGTGTTTACAAAGGAGTCAAAGCACTTACTGCCGACGATATTGCAGAGGTAATCTGGTATTGTGCCAGCCTGCCCGAACATGTCTGTATTAACGACCTCATCATCACACCTACCCAGCAGGCGGATGTGATGTTTACGAACAGGAAGGAGTAGGAAGAATGGAGGGCGAGCCTTCTTCGCTAAAGCTTCGGAGGCCGAGGGAGGGCGAGAGTGGGTGAGGGCGAGATGGCGAGAAACATTATAAAGACTGCAAGACTGCAGGACCGCAAGACTGCAGGACCGCAAGACTGCAGGACCGCAAGACTGCAGGACCGCAAGACTGCAGGACCAATTATTTTAATATGTATACATACGACTATCTGTACCAGTTTACTACGAATGTGTTCCTGAAAATGGGATGCAGTGAGCATTATGCTGAAATAATCGCCGAGGTGTTCATGGCCGCTGAAATGAGAGGTCATGCCTCGCACGGGATGATAAGGATTAAGGACTACTTCGAACTCTGGAAGGCAGGAAGGATAAATGTCAGACCTGATGTCAGGATCGTCCATGAATCACCAAGCACGGCGGTTGTCGACGGGGACAGGTCAGTGGGGATGGTAGCTGCCAGAAAGTCAATGGAGATAGCCATTGAAAAAGCTGATAAAGCCGGGACAGGATGGGTTGCCACACGCAATTCGAACCACTTCGGGATTGCCGGCTACTATGCCATGATGGCCCTGGAACACGATATGATCGGTATCTGTCTTACAAATGCCAATCCCCTGGTTGCACCCACCTTCTCTATCAGCAGGATGATGGGTACAAATCCCATAGCTGTTGCAATTCCCGCACAAAATCAGCCTCCCTTTGTTGCCGATTTTGCAACAACACCCATAGCAAGGGGTAAGCTTGCTGTTGCCGAGAAAAAAGGCGAAAAGGTAGCATTGGGATTTGTCCAGGATAAATCAGGTAAACCCTCAGATGATCCGACCATCCTGAAGTCGGGAGGATCCATGCTTACCCTTGGTGGCGACAGACTGCACGGAAGCCACAAGGGATACTGTCTCTCATCCATAGTCGATATATTCTCTGCAGTTTTCAGCGGAGCCAATTTCGGACCTTTCGTTCCGCCAAGCGTTGCTTACCTGCCGGTACTTGAGAAGAAAGTAGGAGAAGGAACAGGACATTTCTTCGGAGCAATGAGGATCGATGCTTTCCAGCCTGCTGATGAGTTCAAAAAGAAGATGGATAAATGGATAGAAACATTCCGTGCTTCAATACCTGCTGAAGGAGAAGACAGAGTGCTGATACCGGGTGATCCGGAAAGGGAAGCAGAAGAGAGGATCAGAAAAGAGGGAATTAGCATTGTCCCCGCAATAAAAGATGACCTGGTGAAGATAGCGGCTGAGTTGGGAATTAATTTTCAATAAGAATATACGTTCTATTCTTTGTGTACCTTAGTGATAGCCTTTGTGAGCCTTCGTGGTAAGTGATTTAAACCACAAAGGGACACAAAGTACGCACGAAGGGGCACTAAGAATCAGGACATCATTGTCACAGTTCTTCCCTGCAGTGTCTGGTATTCCCTCATTGCATGAGCTGTAAGGCAGGAATGAACAGGCATTATCTTAATTATATCCCCTGGTTTGAACCTTTTGATATAATCAGCAGGTGCTTCTATTATTCCATGTTCCTGTGACAGTTTGGACAGAATGGCATCTTCGACAAAATCTCCCCATCCCGGGCCATTATCTTCAACTACCATTCCGTAGATTGTCCTGCCGGTGGCATCGGTTATGCTTTCCTTTGAAAAATGTACAGCTCCGCCGTAAATGACCAGTTCATTCCGTTCAGGATGAACTGCAACAACCGGACAGGCCATGGCCACAGCAACCATGTCGGGTGAGCACGAACCGATAATCACCTGCATCAGATCGAAAAACACAAAATTACCCGGACGGATCTCGTCGATCATTGTGAAATCCTCAGCGATACTGCAGGTTGGTGTATCACCAAGGGAAATAGTAAGATCAGGATACTGACCGATAAAAACAGCTTTTAATTCAAGGACTTTTTCAATGCTTTTATTGTGAATTTCCATAATTTCTTCCACAGACCTGGCATTATAGCTTTGTCCGGAGTGGCTCAAAAAGCCTGTGAATCTCATTTTTCCCGACTTTGATATGGCTGACAGGACAGAGTTGATAGTACCTGTATCTTCATAAGTGATCCCGGTCCGGTTGTAACCCAGGTCAATCTTAATATACACATCGACAGGATTCTCAAGCTTTCTGCCAAGGAACTCAACAGTATAAGAGGATTCTACGAGTATGGAAAGCTTAATTTTCCCTGAAAGACTGTTGATGGTATCGATCTCAGGAATATTGACAGGGAAGGCAACAAGGATATCATTCCAGCCTTCTTCAGCAAAATACCTGGCCATCCTGAATGATGACACCGTTATCCTGTCTACTCCTTCTTCACGGAACCACTCCCCTGGCTCGCGGGATACGTGAGTCTTAAAATGAGGTCTGAAAATAATACCGTTCTCCCTGGCTTTTGAAGCCATTATCCGGATATTACGCCTGCATTTTTCCTCATCCAGAAGAAGAGTCGGAACTGTGATCATTATAAATTAATTATGTACCACTTCCCCCTTTGTGTTCCTTTGTGGAAACCTTTGTGAAACTCTGTTGTAAAAAAATCCATTAACCGCAAAGAACACAAAGTACACACGAAGGATCGCAAAGGATATTTTTTCAGATCCCCCAGTTTTTGTTTGGCGTGCTGCCCATTTCAAAGACAAGTTCACCGCCGGCGGTGATCTCCGAATGATTGATTGACGATCTGTTAAAGAGTTCTCCATTCAGGGTTGCCGACTGGATATAGATATTCTCATCGCTCAGGTTTTCCGCCCTGATAATGAATTTCTTCCCCTTATAAAAATCATTATCAAGATTGATGATTACTTCATCAAAGATTGGTGCCGTCACCTGGTAAACAGGATGTCCCGGGCAGACCTGGTATAATCCCATTGCACTTATTGCATACCATCCCGACATACATCCGTAATCATCATCCATTTCCTCGAGATAGCCATCCGGTGAAGACTTGTAAACCTTGTCGAATACCGGTTCGATAAAAAATCCGTGAGTACCGTACTGTTGCACTATCGGTTCCTTCAGTATCTTCCTTACCCATTTCTGTGTCAGCCACGGAGATCCGGCCATATTGAACAGGTAAGGTGCCTGCAGATCTATCTGGTTACCTGCTGTATACAGATCATTATCGAAGAAATATTCAAGTTCTTCCGTGAAAGCATCTTTTCCGCTGAAAGCGTCTATCATTGAAGGAACATCGTGGATCACATTCCAGCGCCAGTGCCATTTACTTCCTTCGTAGGTATATTTCTCCCTGTTCATAGCCGGATCTTCAGGAAAATCGAGCCAGGTACCGTCGGCTGCTCTTGCCCTGAAGTACCTGATGGTTGTATCCCATGTGTTACGCCAATACTCGGAACGGTCAATCAGGTACTCATAATCCTTCTCATAACCAAGGGCTCCTGCAACCTGTGCCAGGGCCCAGTTATCCCAGCAATATTCACCTGTCTGGTCGGGACGGGCAGGAATGTAACCAACGCTGTCGTACTTTTCCGGCATCTGCAGCAACACTTCTTTCATCATGTACGGGTAAACTTCCTTCATATCTGTCTTCATCAGCCCTTTGAAATAAGCATCAGCAACTACCATAAGCATATGTTCGTGACGGCACTCTGCATAAGTCTGTGCACCATTGACACCCTGAACGCAGAAACTCGGACCATGTGGTGAGTGATCACTACCCGGCAATGAGCCCCAGCCTCCGGCCTGCTCATAAAGATCCCTCAGTGAAGTTGTTATGTCGCTGAAAACCGAAGGAATCCACAGGCTGTAAAGCGGGTATTTGGTCCGGAAGGAGTCCCAGAAAGCATAGCCTGCATAATGCTGATAACCATCAGCGGTTTTCGGCTCATTATCCAGTCCCGTGTAGCTTCCATCGGCATCAGACTGTATCATTGGGAGAAAGCATGTATGATAGAGAGCAGTATAGAATATTGTCTTATCTTCCCTGTTATTGCCATTGACCTCTATCCCTGAAAGTACCCTGTTCCAGGAATCAGACGCTTCCTCTCTTACCCTGTCAAAATTCCAGCCGGGGCATTCTGCTTCCAGATTTCTTCCTGCTGATTCAATTGATGACAGTGAAACTCCGACCTTGACCAGCAGAGGTTTATTGCTCCCTAAATCAAACTCCAGTATGATCCCACTGTTATCCTGCCGCTGCAAAGAATTACCTTCAGTTATCTTATTTCCATCAAATATTTTTGAACCGGTTACAGGAGAATCAAACTCCATGACAAAATATTTTTTGCCATATGATCCTTCAAGCCTTTTACTATCGGTCAGCTTACATTCTATTCCTGATCCTCCACCCCTGTTTCCTTCATATATAAATAGTCTTTTTTGAGAGGAATCGTCGAATTTATACCTGTGGAATCCGGTCCTTATTGTTGCCGAAAGCTCAGCAACAATCTTATCTCCAGGAATATAAACCGAGTAATATCCTGCTTCAGCCTTTTCGGTCTTCTTATCGACTGCAACAACCGGGTTCAGGAAGAAGGTATCCGCCGGTGTGACTGAAAAAGGAAGAACCGATACCTGGCCTGCCCTGTCGCGGACTGTTGTCCCTCCCGAACTCCCCTTGTGAAAATGGCTGAATCCCCTTATATGACTGTCGGACCAGTCGTAGCCGCCATGGGCAAAGTCGCCGTCGGCAGTGAGGCTTCCCGGCCATGTGTCGGGGCAAAGTTCAACCAGCCCGAAGGGAACGATTGCTGCCGGCAGCCACTGGCCGTGGTCACCCTCTGTGCAGATGAACGGATCGACATAGTCGACCGGACGATCTTTTTGACAAGCGGTAAGCAGAAATATTGCAGTTAATGCAATTATACCTGCAAGTAATTTATTTGACCGATAACCTGTATTCATAATATTGTTCTACACCGGTTAATACATTTTCGAGATAATAATTATAGATATTAATTTGGCCCTGTGGCTGTTTTGCCCTCAGGATGACCGAAGCCCTGCGCGGAAGGATTATTTTCGCAGGAAGCTCGGATTTGTCGGATATCTTTTTTATTAAGGTAAATTCGATATCTGTTAAATTTTTAACAGAGAAATAGGCATAGCCGTTCTGATAGGAATGTGAAGGTTCAACTTCAATTGATCGTTTAATCAGAGGATCGATAAGTTCTTTCCTCCCGACCAGCTTGTTGAAGAATAATGCTGCGGTACGGCGATCGAAAAGCGCCTCTTTTATCGACTCCTCAGTTCTTTCCTTTGCAAAAACTATCGTTAAGGGCCTTACCGGATATTTATCCTGGTCATAAAAACTTTCATAGAAATCATGAACATCGGAATTCGCAAAGATGGTCAGGTTTTTTTCCATAGCCCACCGGATTGCCTCGGGGTACCATTCTTTTTCATTAAATACTTCGATACCGTGCATCCAGCCTTTGCTGAAGATCGCATCATGTTCGCTCCACCACTTTGTAGTGTCGGGCTGCTGTTTCCTCCATCCCGGATGATTCCAGATTACAAATCCTCCCTGTCTGACAGCTTCGCCAATGGCATCCATGACGTCGGGAATATCAAGGGCATCCACATCCTTTACAAAAAGTGCGTTGAAATGTCCGGGAGGCATGCTCCTTGATATCTCCCCACCTCTTACAAGTATTATGTTTGCATTTTGCGCAGTCGAAAGAGCCACATCGTATTGCGCACGTTTCTGACCGGGCATCTTTTTTGGATGTCCCTCGATATGATCGGTGATCGATATAGCATCCAGACCGTCCTCCCAGGCCTCACTTACACGTACTGTAGGCCAGACGGCGCCATCAGAATAGACCGTGTGCAAATGGAAATCACATTTCAGGGTAACAAATCCCGGGATGTCAGGTATTAAAATCTCTTGTCTGAAATGCTGACGAACAGCATCATCAATTAAAATTGTACCCTCTTTCTGCGCTGAGAGAGAAAACATTGAAAAGGCAAGTAATGTGGCAAGGATAAATTTTTTCATTCTTTAAATATTTCAGATAAAATTATTAATGCTTTGAATAAGAACATTTGAACAATCGAAGTCAGGATGCAGAACTTCTGATTTCAAAATTTGAATATTTTTTAATCTTATTTATGCCCTACTGGTTCATAAATCCCTGATCTTTAAGTACCTGTAGAAGCATCTTTGAAAAATACACATTATCTTCCTTCTTATAGCGCACATCGGCAAATACCTGCGCCAGTGTCTCCTTATTATTCTCCTTAATGAACTGCAGGGAATCGCGCCTGGCTTCTTTCGCACTATAAAATCTGTCTATTTCTTCAACTGTATAATCCTTGTATGTTTCCCTGTGAATAACAGCATCGAGGGGAAGACGGTCGACCTGTTCCGGGTATTCATCAGGCCATCCCAGGGTGACAGTTGTTACAGGCACTACTCCGCGCGGCAGCTTTAGCGCTTCAATTATCTTATGGGCCATATAAGTTGTTGTACCCAGGTAGCATATGCCCAGGCCCCTGTCTTCGGCTGCCATGCAAACAGTCTGTGCAACAAGAAGGGCATCTATGGCTGCCGTCATGAACGAAAGGAAATTATCGTAACCGGGTTCTGCCTTTCTAATCCTGCACCACTTATTGAACCTGTTGAAATCAGCACAAAAAGTAAGTAAAAGGGGAGCTTCCGTCACCATTCTCTGATTAAAATGGAGCGGCAGTAACTCTTTTTTCTTTTCATCATCTCTGGTTATGACAATGCTGTAAACCTGCATATTGCCCGTGGTGGAAGCCCTGCATCCTTTGACAAGAATGTCATTAAGAGTCTTGTCGTCAACCGGTTGGGATGTATACCTGCGAATGGTTCTCCGGCTGAGCAGTATATCGTCCTTCATGCTTATTTATTAAAAGAAACTAAGATATTACAAAGGAAACAATTTCTGCCATAACCTGCTTACTGGTTGAAAAGGATTTTCTTATATTAGCATGTTAACAAATAACCCTATACAAATCTATTATCATGAAAAAAAGTTCCATAGCAATTTTACTGTTAGTGGTTCTGATGTTCCCTGCCTCACTGAATGGACAGAGGAAGAAAAGAGAGTCGTCACAGGAACAGGATAAAAAAGAAAACAGCTTGTCTGCATCAACATTCAGAGGATTATCCTTCCGAAGCATTGGACCGGCCTGGGCCTCAGGAAGGATCTCGGATTTTGCAGTCAATCCACAGAATCATTCAGAGATTTATGTTGGCGTTGCAGCAGGCAATATCTGGAAAACCACCAACAATGGCACCACCTGGTCTCCGATCTTCGACTCATATGGTGCTTATGCCATCGGATGCCTGGCATTGGATCCTGATAATCCGTGGGTGATATGGGCAGGTACCGGTGAAAACAACCACCAGCGGCAGCTTGGTTATGGTGACGGTGTATATAAATCCGAGGATGGTGGAGCAAGCTGGAAGAATATGGGTTTAAAGGAGTCAAGGCAGATCGGGATGATAGCAATAGATCCCCGAAACTCCGATGTTGTTTATGTCGCTGCTGAAGGTTCAATCTGGGGACCGGGAGGAGAGCGGGGTCTTTACAAGACTACCGACGGAGGCAAAACATGGAACAAGGTTCTCGATATAAGCGAAAACACCGGAGTAAACAATGTAATCATGGATCCGCGTAATCCGGATGTATTGTATGCAACATCTGAACAAAGGAGAAGACATGTATATACAAAGATAGGAGGCGGACCTGAATCGGCCGTTTACAAATCGAAAGACGGGGGCAAAACCTGGGACAAGATCATGAAAGGACTACCTTCAGGCGATATCGGGGGGATGGGTATTGCCATATCACCTGTCAATCCGGATATCCTTTACCTGATTGTTGAGGCAGCCGGCGAAGGAAGCGGCTTCTTCAGATCAATGAACAGGGGAGCTTCATGGGAGAAGATGAGTTCCCATGCTTCAAGCGGTCAGTACTACAATGAAATTTACTGCGACCCGAAAAATGTCGACAAGGTCTACAGCATGGAGACAGTGTCGCAGGTAACTCTCGACGGAGGTAAAACCTGGAATTCAGTCGGAAATAACCAGAGGCATGTTGACGACCATGCCCTGTGGATAGATCCTGACAACACAGACCATTTATATATAGGAGGAGACGGAGGCATATATGAAACTTACGACGGAGGAAGAAATTATATTTTCAAGTCAAACCTTCCCGTCACCCAGTTCTACAGGGTCAATGTCGATAATGCCATGCCATTCTACAACGTTTACGGGGGAACTCAGGACAACAATTCCATGGGGGGCCCTTCGCGTAATATAAACCGCGACGGTGTGGTAAACGACGACTGGTTCGTCACCATGGGCGGTGATGGTTTCTGGGTGGCTATTGATCCGGGGGATGAAAATATAGTATATACAGAATACCAGTACGGCAATGCCTTCAGGTACGACAAGAGAAGTCAGGAGACAGTAAGCATAAAACCCTTGCCTCCAAAAGGTGAAAAAACTTACCGGTGGTACTGGGATACACCTCTTATTATAAGCCCACATAAGAATGAGAGGATCTACATGGCTGCCAACAAGGTTTTCAGAAGTGAAGACCGCGGCGACAGCTGGAAAGAGATATCCGGTGATATTACACGTAATGAAGACAGGAACCAGTTCAAGGTGATGGGTAAACACTGGCCAGCCGATGCGGTTATGAAGGACGTCTCAACATCGCTGTGGGGACTGGTGGTCTCCCTTGCAGAATCGAAGGTTAAAGAAGATCTGATCTACGCAGGCACCGACGATGGAGTCATCGCCGTAACGGAAGACGGCGGAAAGAACTGGACAAGAATAACATCTTTCCCCGGAGTGCCCGAATATACCTACGTAAGCGATGTCCTTCCTGACAAATTCAACGAAAACATCGTTTACGTCACTTTCAATAACATGCTTCAGGATGATTTTAAACCATATATCCTGAAAAGCACCGACAAAGGGAAAACATGGACAATGATCACAGACAAACTTCCCGAAAACGGGTCGATACATACAATTGAACAGGATCCTGTTAATCCAAAACTCCTTTTTGCCGGTTCTGAATTTTCCTTCTTCTTCTCCATCGACGGGGGTAATGAATGGATAGAATTCAAATCAGGGCTTCCCACTTCAGCAGTAAGGGACATTGCAATACAGGAACGTGAGACCGACCTCGTCATTTGTACTTTCGGGAGAGGTTTTTATATCCTCGACGACTATTCCCCTCTGAGAAACTTCACAAAGGACATACTTGACAATGAAGGATATATCTTCCCGGTAAAGACTGCAAAAATGTTCGTTGAGTCTGAAGGCTTCGACAATCAGGGATCAATGTACTTTAAAGCAAAGAATCCTCCTTACGGGGCAAATATCTATTATTATGTCAAGGAAGTTCCCGAAACCGCAAAAGCTATCAGACAGAAAAAAGAAAAAGAGCTTTTTGAAAAAGGAGAAAGGATCCCCCAGCCCACTTATGAGGAGCTTCAGACTGAAGAAAAAGAAATCAGACCTTATTTAATTTTCACAATAACAGACGAAAACAACAATATTGTCAGGCAAATTTTCAAATCGGCATCGAAGGGCATTAACAGCGTTAACTGGAATTATACATATTCAGGCTTCTCACCTGTCAGCACCACAAAGTTTGACCCTCTGGGATCAGCCAGAAACGGCATAATGGCAATGCCGGGAACCTATAAAATATCCATGGCCATGTACGCAAAAGGCGAGACAAAGGAACTGGCTGCCCCGGTGGCTTTTGTATGCGAACCACTTGATATTGTAACACTTCCATCAACCGACAATAAGGCAAAACTCGCCTGGTTAAAAGAAGCCTCAGATTATGCACAAACGGTATACGGAACACTTAACTATGCAGGTGAGCTTCTGAACAGGACAAATGCCGTTGCCCAGGCTCTTCATAACACACCTGCATCGACCGAAGAAATGAAAAAAGAGGCAGCCAGGATTATCGCTGAACTTGAAAACATTAATTATATTTTCAGAGGACCTTCAGCGAAGGCCAGTTCAGAGGAGATACCGCCAGTCGATGTGCCGTTGTCACACAGGCTGAGTAAGATCGCCATTTCCAGTTACAGTCTGAGCGGTAATATCCCCCAGATTGCGAAAGATCAGCTCTCTATCCTGAAATCAGAATTTCCACCAGTGCTTGAAAGAGCCCGGAAAGCAGGGGAAGATCTTGAGAAACTGGAAAAACAGCTCGATGCAATTAAAGCACCGTGGACACCGGGAAGGGTACCCGGGTTGTGAGGGAGAGAGGGCGTGAGGGCGTGAGGGCGAGAGGGAGAGAGAGGGAGTGTGTGTGAGTGAGAGAGTGAGGGTGATAGGTATCTGGATGATGAGGTAGCTTCGTCACGATTGCCCATGACTCGCAATAACAGTTGAAATGGATAAACTCCCCTTCATGAAGAGCCACTCCCGCTTCAGGCGGCAGGTTGGAATGGGTTTTCTGAATAAAACATAAATTAAATTGAATATGAAAAAGAACTTATTGATCTTAATGTTGCTGACAATTACCGGCAGCATATTTTCACAGCAGCAGATGAAACCTGAAGAAACGGAAGACTGGTCAAAACAGCCCCCGGTTGTAAGACCCGGCAAGACCGCGGAAGCTCCTTCAGACGCGATTATTCTCTTCAGAGGAGCCGGCGATGCCGTAAACTGGGTTCATGCAAACCTGGAATCTATAAAATGGACCGTTGATTCAGTAATGACTGTAAAACCAAGAACGGGAGGTATTCAAACCGTGAGGTCTTTCGGCGACTGCCAGCTGCACATTGAATGGAGAACTCCCACGGAGGTCACAGGAACCGGGCAGGGAAGATCAAACAGCGGTGTATTTTTTATGGGCAAATATGAACTCCAGGTTCTCGATTCATACAATAACGAGACATATTATAACGGGCAGGCCGGATCGATTTATAAACAGCACATCCCCCTTGTAAATGCTTCAAGAAAGCCGGGAGAATGGCAAAGCTACGACGTAATCTTTACCGCACCCCGTTTTAATCCTGAAGGAAATGTGCTCAGCCCGGCATATATGACGGTGTTCCATAACGGAGTGCTGATCCAGAATCATGCAAGGCTGAGAGGCCCTACCGAATATATAGGGATCCCGGTTTACAAGGCTCATGCCGATAAGCTTCCGATTAGCCTTCAGGACCATGGTAACCCGGTGTCGTTCAGGAATATATGGATAAGGGAACTGTAAAGGAAGTTACTGGTTACTGGTTACTAGTTGCTAGTTGCTAGTTGCTAGTTGCTAGTTGCTAGTTGCCAGTTACGGGTTACTGGTATGCTGAATTTTACAGTTCTATATAACCAGCAACCAGCAACTTGCAACGTACAACCTTCAACATATGATTTTATTAATTTCTAATAATTATACACATGGGACGTCCAGTAACACTATTCACAGGCCAGTGGGCTGATCTCCCGCTGGAAAAAGTTTGCCGAAAGGCAAAAGAATTCGGATATGATGGTCTTGAGCTTGCATGCTGGGGAGATCATTTTGAAGTCGACAAAGCCACTGAGGCTTACTGCCGGGCAAAACGCAAACTGCTCGACAAATACGGACTGAAGATTTATGCTATTTCGAGTCATCTGGTCGGGCAGGCTGTCGCTGACCGTATCGATGAACGCCACAAAGGAATACTTCCTGCCTATATATGGGGTGACGGAGACCCTGAAGGTGTCAGAAAAAGGGCAGCAGAAGAGATGATAAAAACAGGTGAAGCAGCTAAAAGGCTTGGTGTTTCAATTGTCAACGGATTCACGGGAAGTCCGATCTGGCATCTCGCATATTCCTTTCCCCCTAACCTGCCTGAGATGATCGACAACGGATTTAAAGAGTTTGCGCAACGATGGAAACCCATCCTGGACACGTATAAGAAACTTGGAATTAAATTTGGTCTGGAGGTCCATCCCACAGAAATTGCGTTCGACATAGCCTCTGCTTCAAGAGCCATCAGTGCACTGAACAATCACCCTGCCTTCGGTTTCAACTACGATCCATCACATTTCGGTTATCAGGGCGTGGATTATATTAAGTTCATCCTCACCTTTGCCGACCGTATCTTCCATGTTCATATCAAGGATGCAGGATGGTCAGACATCCCGACTGATGCAGGTGTCTTCGGCGGGCATACCGAATTTGGCACACAGGGACGATACTGGGATTTCCGTAGCCCCGGGCGTGGAAACATTAACTTTGAAGAGATAATCAGAGCCCTTAACCGTATTGGTTACAAAGGTCCCTTATCAGTGGAATGGGAAGACAGCGGAATGGATCGCGAGCATGGTGCTGCTGAAGCCTGTGCCTATGTAAGATCTGTCGATTTCCCCCCTTCTGACATTGCCTTCGATGCAGCATTCGAAAAATAATATTGATATCCGTAAAATAATCAACCAATAAACCAAACCTTTCAATGGATACCACAATCAATAAAACCCGTTTGTTCAACGCTAGCTGCGTTGCGCTGGTAGTCACCGCTCTGGCTTTTGCCACAAGAGGCTCATTTGTGGAAGCCTGGGCTGTTGAATTCGGTCTCACTCATACACAGGTGGGATGGATAGTCGGGACAGCCTTCTGGGGCTTCACCCTTGCCATGGTCTTCGGAGGTCCCCTTGTCGACATAATAGGTCTTGGCCGGATCCTGGCAATTGCGTTCCTGTGCCATGTGGCAGGTATTGTATTGACAATAGTTGCTACAGGATTCTGGACACTTTTCATTTCGACTCTCTTTATCGGGATAGCAAACGGCAGTGTGGAGGCTGCCTGCAATCCCCTGATAACGAGCATGTATACCGAGGAAAAAACCCGGAGGCTTAACAGGTTCCATGCCTGGTTCCCGACAGGGATAGTCATTGGAGGACTGATAGTATATCTCTTCAACAACATTGGACTTGAAAATTGGCGATATTCGATGGCTATCATGCTGTTGCCGACGTTTATCTACGGCTATATGTTCCTTAACAAGAAATTTCCGCAGACTGAACGTGTCACCTCAGGTTTCTCATACAGTGACATGCTCAAGTCGTGCGTAAGTCCTCTGTTCATCTTTATGGCACTCTGCATGATCCTCACCGCGGCAACGGAGCTTGGTACCAACCAGTGGATAGCAGCACTGCTGGCAAACGTCTCCGACAATCCTATCCTTCTCCTTGTATGGATCTCGGGGATCATGGCACTGGCCCGCCAGTTCGGAGGAACATTCGTACATAATACCCGTCCCACAGTGATATTGCTTGCTTCTTCGGTTCTTGCCTTCGCCGGACTTATACTGATGGGCTACACAAAAGGAGCAATGGTATTTGCAGCTGCAGGTATCTTTGCTCTGGGAATTGCCTTTTACTGGCCAACCATGCTCGGTTTCGTGTCAGAGAATATACCTCAGAGCGGTGCACTGGGATTAGCCATCATGGGTGGTATAGGTTTCCTTGGCGGTGCGATAGCACAACCTTCACTGGGAGCTATCTTTGATGCCCAGACCGCAGCTTCCATACCTGCCGGACAGGCACTTGAAGTATTGAAAAATGCAGCTGCGGGAACCACTGAAGCAGCAGAATGGGCAAAAGCCCTCCTGCAGGGAGGCGCCAACACCTTAAAATATGTTGCTATTGTCCCGGCCATCCTGATAGCTGCTTTCTCATGGCTGCATTTCAGGAAGAAATAAATATCCTCTTTCATGTAAAAGAGTTATAAGAAAAGAGTTAGTGTATCCCGATTTTCAGGAGAATCACTTTTAAAATCATTAATCAACATAAGCCGAATAATATGGAAAAAATTAAAATGGGAATGATCGGAGGCGGCATAGGAGCCTTTATAGGAGATGCACATCGTCGCGCCTCACGAATCTGTAACGACTACGAGCTTGTCGGGGGAATTTTCGACGCCGACTACGGAAAGAGCAGGGAATTTGCCGTATCGGAGGGAATCAACCTCACACGTGTTTACAAAACCATCGACGAGATGATCAGAAAGGAGCTTGCTCTTCCGAAAAATGAACGTATGCAGGTAGTATCTATAGTTACTCCCAATGCCCTTCATTATCCGTTTGCAAGCAAACTCCTTAAGAACGGTTTCAACCTGGTATGTGAGAAACCAATGACAATGACTGTAAATGAAGCTGTTGCACTGGAAAAGCTGGTGAAGGAAAAGAAACTCACATTTGCTCTTACTCATACCTATACCGGTTACCCTATGGTTCGACAAATGAGGGACCTCATCAAAAAAGGTGTTCTGGGGACAATACAGAGGATAGATGCACAGTATTACCAGGGATGGATTAATTCCATAATATATGGTACGGGCAGCAGAATAACCGGAGTGTGGAGACTCGATCCGAAACATGCCGGAGTGAGCAGTTGCATGGGAGATATAGGAGTCCATGCATTCAACCTCATAGAATATACCACAGGACTCGAGGTAAAAGAGGTACTGTCGGATCTGAACTCAGTAAAGGAAGGGATAAAACTCGACCTCGACGGAACTGTCCTGATACGTTTCCCCAACAAAAAACTCAAGGGTGTCA
>Ga0116152_10000789_pt1 | contig 26185 bp, 35 predicted proteins | sample AD_UKC119_MetaG_FD_89894 | JGI IMG/M metagenome (GOLD analysis project Ga0116152, IMG submission 89894) | Active sludge microbial communities of municipal wastewater-treating anaerobic digesters from Hong Kong - AD_UKC119_MetaG | ecosystem: Engineered > Bioreactor > Anaerobic > Digestate...
ATTTAAGCCGTAATGATGATTATACTATTACGCGCGTGGGGATGGGGCTTGCGCTCAAATCCTTTGATAAGGGGGTTGTTGCGCCGATTTTTTGGTATTTGATTGGCGGATTGCCTGTGGCCTTTATTTATTCTGCTCTGGCCTTTTATGGGTGGCGTTTTGGGCGTGATGGCCACGGTTCAGGCTTTGGCGAGGCGGGGGTAACGCTTGAAAAATTAATGGGGTTTATCCCGAACATGTTGAGCGGCGTCCTAATCGCCTTTGCGGGGATTTTAACGCCAACGGCGGGCATGACACGCGCATTTTTAGGATTGATGACTACGAAAGGCGCGGCCACTTATGGAGAAGGGGGACTTCCGATGACAGCTGCTGCCCATTCGCTCAATGTCAGTTTAGGAGGACCGACCACGGATTTAGATGGGCAGCGCATTAAAAGAGGATGGATTGGCCCTTCTGGCGCCACGGCGCAGTTGGAAGCCAAGCATCTACACCGCGTGCTTTATATCTGTTTTATGGCTCATTTGCTCTTTTTTGCCAGTTTGAGCAGTATGTTGATGTTTGCCCCCTAAATTTCTTGATAGAAGGCTTGACTTTGGGGCGCGATTTCGACTAATGTCCGCGCAGATTTAATGGAATCCGTGGGATTCGTGAAAAAGGAATAGAGCTATGAGCCGTGAATGTATGATTACACAAAAGAAGCGTATGGTTGGAAATAACCGTTCACACGCGATGAATGCAACAAAGCGCACATTCGAAGTAAATGTTCAAGATACAAGCGTTTACAGCGAAGTTTTAAAGCGTAAAGTTAAAATTCGTGCTTCTGCGCATGGTTTGCGCACACTGGATCACAAAGGCGGTATTGATGCGTATGTGACCTCAACAGCGAAAACAAAGTTGCACCCAAAACTTCGCCCGATTAAAGCAGAAGTTGAGAAAAAACAGGCAACAGCCGCTAAATAAAGAATAAAATGACGAAGTCATCTTTGAAGAAGTCCGCAGTGACGAGTGTCCCTAGCGGGCTTTTTGATTCTCATCTGACCTATCCTAATTTTGGGTTTGAGGTAAAGCACAAGGATAAAAAATCTGGTGCGCGGGTGGGTAAAATTACAACCCCGCATGGCGTTATTGAAACACCCAATTATATTTTTTGTGGAACAAAAGCGTCTATCAAGAATCTATCGCCTGTCCAGATGAAGGAAGCGCAAACAGATATCATCCTGGCCAACACCTATCATTTAATGATTCAGCCAGGCGCGGAATTGGTTGAAAAAATGGGGGGACTTCATAAATTTATGAACTGGCAAGGCCCTATGCTCACCGATAGCGGTGGGTTTCAGGTTTTTTCTATGGGACATGGAACATGTGCGGACGAAATTAAAGGGCGAAGCACATCTACCAAGAAAGAATCGTTACTTAAAATTACGGAAGAAGGCGCCGTTTTTAAATCCTATCACGATGGGCAAAAATTAATGCTCAACCCTGAAATTTCAATGAAGTTGCAACGGCAACTTGGGGCAGATTTAATTATGCAGATGGATGAGTGCACAGCTTATCAGGTCACACGTGATTACACGGCCAAATCCATGGAAATGAGTATGCGGTGGGGGGATAGATCCTTGGCCGCCTTTGAAACCATGCATGATGGATCACAAGGTCTTTATGGTATTATCCAAGGGGGGATTTACCATGACTTACGCCAGACAAGTGCAGAATACGTAGCAAGCCGTCCGTTTTTTGGCACGGCTGTTGGGGGTTGTTTGGGTGGAAGTGATGATGAAATGTACGGTATCTTGGAGGCTATACAGCCGTATAACCATCCTGATAGACCCATCCATTTTTTGGGGATAGGGCGGATCAAGGATGTCTTTGAGTCCGTGAAATATGGAATAGACACTTTTGATTGCGTGATGCCAACACGGATTGCCCGTCACGGCATGGCCCTTATGAAAGGTATCAAAGGAGAGCGGATTAATCTTGTAAATTCAAAATATAAGGATGATCCAGAGCCTTTGGATGCGCGGATGGATATTTCCTGTTCTCGTGATTATTCCAAAGCCTATATCCATCATTTGTTAAAAGCAGGCGAAATGTTAGCTTTTCAAATTATTTCGCAGCATAATGTTGCCGTTATTAACCAATTAATGCGTGAAGTGCGTGAAGCTATCAAAAATGATACGCTTGAATCCTTGAAAAAAGAGTGGCTTCCTGAATAAAGCACAATAATTTATTTTCTATTCATAAAATTCCTATAAAATGGCCTTTATGGCTTTGGAATATAAAGATAATGAAAAATTTGAAGATTTAGCTCCTGTTCTGGAGGATTATACCCATTGGTATAGCGCTATCGCTTTTTATGTTGCATATCCCGAACAGCCACAAGAACAATTAACAACACCCACCAGTTTTTCAGAATGGGTAGAAAAAGCATCGCAAAAAGGAGAATTTAACTCTGGTGTCTTACATGACATGACGGACACCTATGACCAAATGATTTTGGAGTCACAGAAAGTACTTACAGCGCTTGCTGAAGGAACAAAACCAGATGTGAAAGTTTTTTTGAATTTCAAAGATTTTTTTAGAACTTTTCTTTCGCGTATTCGCCGCCTTGAAAAAGATAGTGCGATGGAGGGGAGTGGAATTGATGAAGAAACGGGACTGCGCGCCCCTAAAGCCATTAAGAATGATTTAAAACGGGAGATGGAGCGCCTGTCTCGTCAAGGCACATCTTTTGCCATGGTTCTCGCCAGGGTTGATGGATTTGACGAGCAAACAGATACCACTCAAGCCTTAAAATTATCTGTCAGAATGATTGAAAAAAGTATGCGTCCTTTTGATGACGCTTATTATATGGGTAAGGGGCATTTCCTTTTAAGTTTAAAGCAGGCGGATATTATGGGGGCGGAGGCTGCCATTAACCGTATGCGAATGCATCTGCAAGAAGATGAAGAAAACAAAACAAAAATGACGATGTCCTTTAGCGTATTAGAACCAAGCGTTGGAGATGATCCTGAGGCCATGGTGAAACACATGCAACAGGATTTAAATGACAACATGTATGAAAAAGATGCTGTGTTGAAGTTTAAGGAAGTGAGTGCGTTGGAACGTTTTATCGGCGGGATGCAGTAATATCAATGCCACAGCGTTTTAAAAATTTACAGGTGATAGACCATCCCTTGGTGCAGGATCGGTTAAGCCGTATTCGTCGTAAAGAAACCAATACAGAAGATTTTCGCCGTCTGTTAAAAGAAATTGCCATGTTGATGGCTTTTGACGTGACAAGACATTTAAAAATCACCACGCGCGAAATTGAAACCCCGATGGGAAACATGAATGCTCCTGTTCTGGCTCATCAAGAACCTGTCATTATTCCTATTCTAAGAGCAGGGTTGGGATTAAGCGATGGTTTGAAAGAAGTTTTGGGCGCTGCAAGTTTTGGTCATATCGGTGTCTACCGCAATGAAGAAACCAAAAGGCCTGTTGAATATTTGGTTCGGTTACCCAAAGATATCCAGCAGCGCGATATTATTCTTGTTGATCCGATGCTGGCGACGGGATATTCCGCCAAATATGCGTTAGATATTTTGGCAAAAGAGGGGGTTTCACCATCACAAATTCGATTCATGGTGTTGGTTGCAGCGCCAGAAGGCATAGAATTGCTACAAAAAGAGCATCCAGAAATCAAAATATTTACTGCAGCCCTAGATAGTCATTTGGACAAAAATTCCTTTATCGTGCCTGGTTTAGGGGACGCAGGAGACCGAATTTTCGGTACAGTCTAACAGATCATTGTAATATTATTGCTTTTTTCATCTAAAGATTGGCTATTTCCAACGGTTTTAGCTATATTATTTTCCAGATTACTTGGATAATTATAGGCGGCAGCGATAATAATGGCAGGGCAACCCGTAGATCATAAGGCGTTATTCCAACAAACGCCCGTTACCCGTTTTCTGATTGAACAATCAGGAGACGAGTTTGTCGTGGTCGAAGCCAGTGACCGTGCTAAAGAATTTTTTGCCAAACCATTGGAAAAAATTATCGGGCAACCCATAGATAAATTATTCAATGCCAATAATACCAGAAGAATGAGTGAATCTCTGAAGGCTTGTTTGAATAAAAAAACGACGGTGACGGTTCCGTCTCTTCCAACTTTTCCAGGCAATATTCAGGTACCAGGTTTTTGGATTAACCCTATTTATGGGGATGATGAACAAATTTGTTGGCTAGATGTCATTGCACAACCATCTGTCACGGATAGCTCAATCGTTGAAAGAGAAAGAGATGATGCGCTTTTACTTTTAACTTCCATTTTTGATGTTAGTGAAGTGGGCATTATTGTGAGTGATCGCAATCGCCGCATTGTAAAAATCAATGATAGTTTTGAACGTATTTACGGATGGAACCGTAAGGATATGTTAGGCAAAGACTTTGTTGATTTTGTTACGGCAGATGAGAGAGAGATTGCTTTAGACAATCATGAAAATTATATCACAAGCGGTGTTCGCAGTGCGGGAGATGTTAAAATTATTCGTAAAAATGGTGAGATTGCAAATGCACTCTACACGACTGCGACTTTAGAATTAAGCCACGGACGACGTTTTCAAGTGACCACGATTGTCGATATTACGGAGAGGAAACAAATGGAACATTCCCTTCGTATGGCAAAAGAGCAAGCAGATTCTGCTAATCATGCGAAGTCTGCTTTTTTGGCCAACATGAGTCATGAACTCCGCACACCATTAAATGCCATCATTGGTTTTTCTGAAATGATGATTAAAGAAACCTTTGGTCCGTTGGGGCATGAAAAATATAATGAATATTTGGAAGATGTTCATTTAAGTGCGCGTCACTTGTTAGAGGTGATTAATGAAGTTTTAGATATGTCTAAAATTGAAGCAGGCCGTGTTGATCTTCATGAGCAGGATATAGATTTGGCAACCTTATGCGATTCAGTCTGCCGTATTGTGACGTCCAAAATTTTTAGTACGGATTTAAAGATAGAACAAATCATCGGTTCTGACCTTCCCAAATTATTTGCAGATCCACGTTTGGTCCGGCAGATATTGATTAATCTCATTACTAATGCTGTCAAATATTCAAAAAAAGGTGGCGTGATTAAAGTGCAGACAATTATGGAGGCGACAGGCGAAATTTCATTGATTGTGTCTGATCAAGGTGTAGGTATTCCTGCCGATAAAATTCAGGAGGCGATGGAACCTTTTGGTCAAATTTATGATCCTGTTAGATCCTCTACATATCAAGGAACGGGGTTGGGGCTTCCTCTGGCAAAGGCGATGATGGAGCTCCATAGTGGAGAATTAAAGCTTGAATCAGTGGTGGATCAGGGCACAACAGTTACAGTGACGTTCCCGAAAGATCGCGTGAAGCCTGTGAATTATGTAGAACCTGAAGCTCCCGTTGAAATTGTTGGCTCTACAGGGTAGACTGTCGTTTTGACGAAAGAACTTATTTTATGACTGCAATGGATTTAGAACAAAAATGTGTTGAGGCGGGGTTGAAAATGACAGGCCCCCGCAGAGCAATTTTATCTGTGTTATCCCATGCCCATGACCATCCTTCTGTTGAAGATGTTTATGCGCGCGCCAAAAAAGAAGACCCTTCTATTAGTATGGCGACGGTTTACAGGACTTTGGCTTTGTTGGATGAACTAGGTTTGGTTTATAAGCATGACTTTAATGATAGTGATCATGCACGTTATGAAATTAATGAAGAACATCATCACCATCTGATAGATTTAGACACAGGCAAAGTCATTGAGTTTCAAAATGAAAAAATTGAAAAAATGAAACAGAAAATAGCCGAAGAATTAGGTTATGAGCTGGTAGAGTGCCGTTTAGAGCTGTATGGCAAAAAGCTAAAGAAGTAATTCATGAATCCTGAAGATCTGCGCACGCCAACTCATATCTGGGTGGATGCCAAAATCCGTGAACTCTCCGCGCAAGGTATTGGTGTCTATGTAACACATAGGGGCGAGAAGATGGGGGGATTGGTTTTGCTAAAAATCGTCAACCCGCAGGCAGGGGAATGTAAGCTTTTAACGCAGCAGCGCGATCTCGATGGCGTTTTAGGGTGGATCAATGTTTTTTCAGAAGAAATGATAACCGAACAAAAAGCGGATGAATATATTAGCCGATCTGTTGCACGAGACCCTGATCTTTATGTTCTTGAATTAGAGTCATCAAATCTACAAAACCCTTTTCTTTAGGGCGTAATTTTATAATTCTATGTGAGGGGTCAAAAAAGTCTTCAGGTTTACCAATTGCTACTTTTCTGAATTCTTCCCAAACGTGCCTTTTCCAAACAGGGGGAACCCAATGATCCATGCCGCGCATTGTAACTAAACGCATTGGAACGTTTTTTTCCTTTGCGATCATCTGTAGTATATGTGCAACAGAGTGAGGAACGCAAATATCCATAGTTCCCTGGATAACGGTGACGGGAGAGGTTTGTTTACTAAATAAAGCTCTAGAAATATCTCCTTCGTCAATAGCTTTGACACATCCTTTAATAAATCCAGCGCCATAAGTATGAGCCGTTAAAGAAAAGGGTTTATCATTATTAAGGCTGTCATTTATTTTTTCTTTCGTGAATTCCATTGCACGCCAAAGGGTTTCTTTGTCCCATTTTTCTATGTCATCAAACAATTCCTCGTTATCATAAACGGCAGCTAAAAAATTTTGTTTGAAAGACAAAACTGGATAAAGGAGGCATGATTTTGAAACACGCTTATCCAGACCTCTTAAAAGTACGGCAATGCCTCCGCCTGTTGAAAAACCAGTAAGCATAGTTTGTTGAATATCTGGAAATTTTTTATCAAGCCAATCTAATGATTCTTTTGCATCAAGAAGCATAGATTGTGGAGAATAACGTTCCCATTCATCTTTACGTTTTCCGTGGCCGCTAAAGTCAATTCTTAAAGAGGCAATTCCTAGTCTGGCGTAACGGCGTGAGATAGTTGTAACAGCACCACCCTCAGTATGACCCTCAATTTCATGAAGCATGAGAGCTTTTTGGGTAATTGGTCTGTCATTAGGTTGGCACAATACACCATAAACCATTGCGCCATCAGGTGTTTCAAATGAAACCTCTATTTCATCGATGGTTTTGGGAAGAGGAGGCTCTCCAATCGTAATAATATCACCAACATTGTATACAGTTTTCGTCATAGTTTGACATAGCAATGAAATAATCTTATGTCAATATAGTGCTTCTTCTTAAAAATCCTTGATTTTTATGCCTAAAGGCGTAAAACAGAGCCCTAAATCGTACTAAATTAGTACTAATTGAGAATAAGTCGCAATTAACTTTCGTTGTCATTGCAGGATTTATTCCTGCAATCTTCAAGATTACAAGAATAAACCTTGTAATGACGCTGTTGGAACTTGGATTAAAAGAGATGATGAAACTATCAAAAATGACGGATTATGCGGTGGTTATCCTCGCCGATATGGCTGCACGCAATGGAGAAAAAGTAAGCGCCGCTGCTATAGCTGTGAGCACAAAATTGCCTGAACCTACCGTTTCCAAAATTTTGAAGGCTTTGGCACGACACAATATTGTTTCATCGACGCGCGGGATGAACGGGGGCTATAGTCTGGGCCGTCAACCCGAAGACATCAACATGGCCCATGTCATTGCCGCGACGGACGGGCCAATTGTTTTAACCTCTTGCGTTAATCAAAGTACGGAATGTTGTGACCGTTCGCATAGCTGTTCGATGAAGGGACAGTGGAACCCCGTCAATCGCGCCATGCAAACAGCGCTTGAAAATGTTTCTTTGCAACAAATGATGGGAGGCAGGTCATGAGTGATGCACCATCCCACATAGATCAGGAAACGATAGATACAGTTAAAAATCTGGGCGCGTACAAAGCAGGATTTGAAACCGATATTGAAATGGAATATGCCCCGAAGGGTTTGAGTGAAGAGATTATCCGTCTGATTTCTAAAAAGAAGGAAGAACCAGAATGGATGTTAGAGCTTCGCTTAAAAGCCTATCGTCATTGGTTGACCATGCCAGAACCTGATTGGGCGAAAATTGAATTTCCAGAGATTGATTATCAGGATGCGTATTATTACGCACAGCCAAAAAATATGAAGGCAAAACCCAAATCTTTGGATGAGGTTGACCCAAAATTATTAGAAACTTATGCAAAGCTTGGGATTTCCTTGAAAGAACAAGAAGTGCTGGCGGGAGTGGAAGGTGCCCCTAAAGTTGCAGTGGATGCAGTTTTTGATTCTGTTTCTGTGGCGACGACGTTTAAAAAATCACTGGAAGATGTGGGAGTTATTTTTTGCTCCATCAGTGAAGCCATTCGTGAACATCCAGAACTTGTAAAAAAATATCTTTGTTCCGTCGTTCCGATGGCGGATAACAAACATGCGTGTTTGAATACGGCGGTGTTTACCGACGGGTCGTTTGTTTATATCCCCGAAGGCGTGCGTTGTCCGATGGAACTATCGACATATTTCCGCATGAATGCCATTAATACAGGCCAGTTTGAACGCACGTTGATTATTGCCGATAAGGGTGCTTATGTGTCTTATCTGGAAGGGTGTACCGCGCCGATGCGCGATGAGAACCAGCTTCACGCCGCGGTGGTAGAATTAATCGTGCACGAAGATGCGGAGATTAAATATTCAACCGTGCAGAACTGGTACCCTGGGGATGAAAACGGCAAGGGCGGGATTTACAATTTCGTGACCAAGCGCGGGCTATGTGAGGGTGCAAATTCCAAGATTAGCTGGACACAGGTCGAAACCGGCTCTGCCATTACATGGAAATATCCATCCTGTATTTTGAAAGGTGATAATTCCCAAGGGGAATTTTACTCCGTCGCTATCACCAATAATATGCAACAGGCCGATACGGGCACGAAGATGATCCATATGGGGAAGAATACGAAGAGCCGTATTATTGCGAAGGGGATTAGCGCGGGAAAATCGGACTCAACCTATCGCGGGCAGGTTAAAATTTTGGCGGGTGCGGATGGCGCACGAAATTTTACGCAGTGCGATAGTTTGTTGATCGGCGATCAATGTGGCGCGCATACTGTACCCTATATCGAAACAAAAAACCCGACTGCGCAGTTGGAGCACGAGGCAACGACAAGTAAAATTAGTGAAGATCAACTGTTTTATTGTCAGCAGCGCGGGATTAGCGAGGAAGAGGCTTTGGCGCTTATTGTGAACGGGTTTTGCCGTGAAGTGATGCAGAACCTGCCGATGGAATTTGCCGTTGAGGCCCAGAAATTGGTGAGTATTAGTCTGGAGGGGAGCGTTGGGTGATGTTTTTCGAAGTAAAAAATTTTGAACTACAGCGATCACAGAGTGTTTTTTCTTTTGGTGTCATCCCGAGCAACGTCGAGGGATCTGACCAAGTGGCAGTCGTTGAAGATTCCTCGACTTCGCTCGGAATGACAATAAAAAACAGGGTAAATTTAAAACTCAAAGGAGCAAAAAATGACAGATAAAACACATATCTTATCGAAAGAGCCGCGTCAGGCGATTGAAGAAATGATTAAAATTACCGAGGAATTGGTGGCGCGCATGGAAATTGAAACATCGGCTGTGGCGACCAATGATGGAACGACATTCACCATGAATGAAATGAATAAGGAACATGTGGCTGATCTGTATACACAGGCCGCGCATGAATTTCATGCCCGTATTGATGAATTTAAGACCGTTGATAAAACGTTGATTGCAAAGCTTGAAAAAGCGCAAAAATCGCTCGGCCAATCCACCAAAAATAATTTGGCTTTATTGAAAAAACTACAGGCGGAATAAAAACCAAAATGAACGACGCAGAAATAAGAAAAGAAAAAAAGGCCGCGAAAATATTCAAAAATACCGCACTCATGGGCGGTATTGGGTTTGGGTTATTTGTGCTGTCTTTCATTGCCCCTTTAATTTATCGCGCCAGTACGACAGGCGACATGCAGGATATATTTATTAAATATGGTTTGTACATGATGGCCTATGTCGGGGTGATGTTGGTGACCTTTATTTTTATGCGCGGGTATATCTTCTTCATCAATGGTTTGATGCAGTATTTGGTTTTGCCCACAGTGGCGATTTTATTTGCCATGGATATTTACAACGTTATTGCAGGATAAGGGTATGATTGAGATTAAAAATTTAAAGGCCGAAATTGACGGAAAAGAAATCCTAAAAGGATTAAATCTTTCGATTGGTAATGGTGAAGTCCATGCGATTATGGGCCCAAACGGGGCGGGTAAATCCACGCTATCTTACGTTTTGGCGGGGCGTGACGGGTATGAGGTCACAGGCGGTTCAGCGAGATTGGATGGTCAGGATATTCTGGAGATGGAACCTGATGAGCGCGCCGCGGCGGGCTTGTTTTTGGCGTTTCAGTATCCTGTCGAAATTCCTGGAGTGCAAATGACAACGTTTTTGAAAACGGCGCTGAATGCTGTACGGAAGGCACGTGGTGAGGAGGAGTTGGATGCCATTGGTTTATTAAAATTAATGAAAACCAAATGTAAAGAGCTAGGCATTTCTGATGAGATGATGAAGCGTGCCGTGAATGTAGGTTTTTCTGGCGGCGAGAAAAAACGGAATGAAGTTCTTCAAATGGCGATGTTGGAACCTAAATTTGCCGTGCTTGATGAAACTGACTCTGGTCTTGATATTGATGCGCTTCGCATTGTGGCGGATGGGGTGAATGCGCTACGAGCACAAAACCGTTCTTTTCTCGTGATTACGCATTATCAACGCTTGCTAGACTATATTAAACCAGATCATGTGCACGTGCTTGCCGATGGAAAAATCGTGAAATCTGGCGGTCCTGAGTTGGCGCTTGAGCTTGAGAAAAAAGGTTATGGCGAATTTGCAAAAGGTCAGGCGGCGTAGATCATGAATGCCCAAGAAAATAATTTGGCAAAATTCAAACCGCGCTATCGCGCTGAGACGGCTGATCTCGCTTTATCTGAATGGGAACGTCTGGTGCCTGCTTCGGCAGAATGGGTGAATGCACTGCGCCGACGTGCGCAAATGAGTGTGCAGGAAACAGGATTACCAACGCCGAAGTTAGAGCGATGGAAATATACTAATCTTCCTGCCAAGTTAAAGAAAATGGATTTGGTATATAAAGATGCCGATATTACGTTATCTGGCATGACGGATTACGCATATTCTTTCCCCAAAGGAATGCTGCACTTCCCGCAATGGGCACAGGATAGAGTTGAAGAAGATGTACCGTCGCATGATAAATACGGTGATATGATGCTGTGGCAGGCGGCCAATGCCTATCTAAAAGATGGATTTATTCTTGATATTCCTGCGGGGGTGAAAAGTAGTAAACCGTTGAATGTAACTATGGCAGGGCATGCGGGTGCATATTTTGTACCGCGGCAGGTTATTCGCGTGGGAGAAGGTGCTGAATTTACTTTGATTGAATATCAAAATGGAAGCGGGGCCTATTGGGGGAATATCGTTACGCAAATTGAGCTGCATAAGGGTGCAAAATTGAACCACTACCGTTTTCAGGAAAACTCTGAAAATGGCGTTGTAACGCAAAACACCCATATTGTAATGAAGGAAGAGGCATCCTATGAATCCTTTACGTTGACAACAGGGGCGGAGTTAAGCCGTCATCAAATTCATGTTGATATGAAAGGGCAAAGAGGGGAGTGTCATATCAACGGGGTGAATATGTTAGATGGATCCAAACTATCTGACACAACCATTACGATTGATCATTGCGCTTCGAATTGTGTTTCTAACCAGAACTACCGCAATGTTGTTGATGACAAGGCCACGGCGGTGTTTCAAGGAAAAGTCCATGTGCATCAAATTGCACAGAAAACCGATGGATATCAGATGGCAAAATCTTTGCTGCTTTCAGGACAGGCGACAGTCAACACCAAACCAGAATTGGAGATCTATGCTGATGATGTCAAATGTTCCCACGGAGCAACCACAGGACGTTTGGATGAAGAGGCTCTATTTTACTTGCGCGCGCGCGGCATTCCAGAAAAACAAGCGCGCAACCTGCTTATCCAAGCCTTCGTGAATGAAGTGATCGAAAATATTTCAAGTGATGAGGTGCGCGAGCAATCAGAACTGGTTGTTGGCCGTTGGCTGATGGAGCAGGCATAATGGCAACAGCAAAATTAAAAACGCAGGCGGTTGATATTTCCAATTATCGAAATGACTTTCCGATCCTAAAAAAGACGAATATAGCCTATTTGGATAGTGCTTCGAGTGCCCAGAAACCGCAATGTGTTATTGATAGTTATAAAAATTTGTACGAGAACAATTACGCCAATATTCATCGCGGTCTATATAAATTTTCTCAAGAAACAACGCAGGCTTATGAGGTTGTAAGATCCAAAGTTGCGACTTTTATTAATGCAAAGACAGAAAACGAAATTATTTTTACGCGGAATACAACCGAGGCAATTAATTTGGTGGCTCAAAGTTGGGGGCGTAGCCATCTTCGGGCAGGTGATGAAATTATTATCACTGAAATGGAGCATCATGCGAACATTGTGCCGTGGCAGCTTCTTGAAACCCAGATCGGTGTAAAGGTTAAAGTTGCGCCTATTCACGATGACGGTACGCTAGATTTTGGTGCCTTAGTTTCTTTGTTTTCGGAAAGAACAAAATTTGTGAGCATTGTTCATGCCTCTAACGCATTGGGAACAATTAATCCTGTCGCCAAAGTTATTAAGGCGGTGAAGAATTTCAATTCTGATATTTTGACTTTAGTGGATGGCTCGCAGTCTATTGTTCATGGTTCTATCGATGTGCAGTCAATCGGCTGTGACTTTTTTGCTTTTACAGGGCATAAGATTTATGGGCCGAACGGGGTGGGGGTGTTATATGGCCGTTCTAAAATTTTAAAAAACATGCCGCCTTATCAGGGTGGCGGTGACATGGTTGAAACCGTTAGTTTCGACAAGGGGACAACGTTTAAGCCTGCGCCAGCACGCTTTGAAGCGGGCACTCCCGCAATTGCCGAAGTTATTGCTCTGGGCACCGCAATAGATTATGTCAGCGCGGTAGGAATGGATAACATTGCGGCGCATGAAGCGCGACTTCTTGATATCATGATGCGTGAACTTCAGGCCATTGAAGGTTTGACTTTCTATGGCACAGCGCCAGATAAAGTGGGAGTAGTCTCCTTTACGGCCGATTGGGCTCACGCAAGCGATATCGCGATGATCCTCGATCAATGTGGTGTAGCGGTACGCACAGGCCATCATTGTTGTATGCCGTTGATGCAGCGCTTGGGTGTTGATGCGACAGTTCGCGCTTCGCTCGGCCTTTATTCAAATGAAAGCGATATTCAGACCCTCATTAAGGGACTGAAAAAAGCGAAGGAGATGTTAGCATGAGTAACAATAAACCAGAGCGCCCCATAGTCACCGCGATGCAGGCGGTTGCCGATACGGACATGGTTAAGAATGCCGTGGGCGAGGAATATGATGAACTCGCGGTGCCGCCGAATGTCGAGTTATCAGACCATCCACTTGTTCCTGCCATTACCGCAGCGTTAAAAGAAATTTATGACCCAGAAATTCCTGTCAATGTTTATGAGCTCGGCCTGATTTACAAAGTGATTGTCAGTAACAATAACGATGTTTTTGTCGAAATGAGTTTAACGTCACCTGCCTGTCCCGTGGCACAAGAAATGCCTGGATGGATACAAGCGGCGATTTTACCGATCGACGGTGTAGGTCATGTTGATGTCGAAGTCGTTTGGAACCCTGCATGGGATGCGTCCATGATGGCCGAAACGGCAAAATTACAATTAAATATGTTTACGTGAGTTAAAAATGGAACCTGTAAAAATTACTGACAAAGCCGCTGAACAAATTATCGCCAAAACCGCGTTAAATAGTGATGCGGTAGGTTTGCGTCTAACCATCAAGAGCACAGGTTGTTCTGGTAATTCTTACCAGATGGAACATGTCCTGTCCGAAGATTTAAACACCGATGATAAATTTACCCATAACGGCGCGGTTTTATATATCCCCAAGATGCATAGTTGGATGCTCTTTGGCACTGTCGTTGATTATGAGGATGGTAAAATGAGCTCAGGTTTTGTTTTTACCAACCCCAATGAAGCAGGCCGTTGTGGTTGCGGCGAGAGCTTTACGGTCGACCGTTCAAAGGAATGATTTCTTCGTCTTGGTTGTCATCCTGCGACTTGATCGCAGGATCTGGTTCCTGTTGTTATAGATCCTTCGGTCAAGCCGAAGGATGACATTAGGCGACATTATATGTCGTTTTATTTTCCAATAAACTGGATTTGCCTAGTTCGTTTGCCCATAATGGCAGGGGGGTAGGGTGTATTTATCATACCCCAGAAACAACAAAAGGCCCCGAAAGGCCTTTTACTAAATATTATCTACAGAACTACTTAAGCTTGTAGTGAGGGACCTTTGTTTCCAAAACCCAATTCTGAAGTAAGCATAGCATCCACTGAAGGTGATACTGAAGGCGCAATTCCTGATACTAAAGGACTTACTACTCCTGCTGCTGCGTGTGCTAAATCTGCTTTTAATCCCATTTTACACTCCTTCTATAAAGTTTCATATGCTTCTGCATATTCATCATAAAGCTCATCTCTCGATTTTCCGCTAAGGTATGCTTTATATACCTTATTAAGCCCTATTTTTTCCATTGAGTCAAGTAAAACAGGATAATATGAAGAATTCGTTAATTCTTTAAGAATTTTACAAACTTCAACGATAGAATCTAGATTTCTGCCATGTATAAAGCTTGCATAGGCCATAATATCCTTTTGTGGGCTTGGCGCTTTATGCCCAGCTCTTTCTTGGGCAGATTCGTGTAAGGCCTTGATTAATCTAAGAATATGTTCTGGGAGCGCTTTATCAATGTTTCCAGGTACTTGCATAATAATCGTGCCCATATCTGGGGAAAACCCTATTTCGCCTTTCCCCTTCATAATATGTAGGGGGACCAATTTTTTATCTAACATCACCAGAAGTTTTTTACCCGTAGATGATTCTCTAATTACCTTTGTAGCGCTTTCTATAATTTGTTCCGCATATGGATGTCCATAAGCGATGGAATTCACATTGGTACCTTTGTCACCAAAGGCGCTTTTGGCTGAGCCTGTCCCGTTATCTGTTGTATCTGTGTTCATTGATTTTCCCTACCTGTCATCCTGAGCATAGCGAAGGATCTGGTCAATAGTAATGAGATTCTTCGTCGCAGGCTCCTCAGAATGACAATAATTTTTATACTTATGTTTTCCCATTACATCAAATCCGCATAATTATTGTCTTCCACTTCCTGCATTACCATTTTCTTTTGGCCTTTTATTTTTACACGCCCTTTGGTTGAAACCTCTATCTGTGCCCGCACGAGTTGTGAATTCATGTAAAGATTGGCTTCAATCTCATAAGCGTCAAAACCGCCGTCATAGTGAATTTCCGCGGGTTTATGCTGTGCGAATACCGCGTCATAAACATGAGGGGCCAGTGAATCGAGCAAAGGCATATCGTGAGGATTGTTAATCACCATGATATCGCCTTCATCATCCCCGACATGAGCGAAGAAAAATGCCAGATATTCCATGACATTATGCTTATCAAGCGTCAAAACGCCCTTATCATTGACGCTGTAAATAGGCTGTTCTGTTCCATCCAGATAATGGAAAAATACCCCATCGCTTAAATATTCAAAAGAAAAGGAAGGCAGAGAGGCATAATTGGTCACTTTATAGACTGAATAATCTTTATAAAAATTGACGCGGCCGCGTTGCACTTCCGAGGTGCCGACAGAAAACAAGCCTTCATTCGCGCCAGATTTGACGCTGTTGATGACTTTTGTAGAATTGTCGCGGTCTAGCCGTTGCCAGTGCATATATTATTTCTCCACCATGATCTGCGGGTTGGCTTTATGCCTGTTAGTGTAGCAGATTCATTCGTAACCATTAAACACTACCTTTTGGTAGTGATGCAAGACGTTAGCAAAATTAAGAAAGAAAATGCAAATTTTGATGATTTAGGCGGCAAAAGCTCGTTCCAGTGCGATTTCTAGAATTTCAGGAGTAACACCGTCCTGATGAACCTCGGTCGACAGAATTTGACGCCATGTTCGCGCTCCTGGTTTTCCCTGAAAAAGCCCAGTCATGTGGCGAGTAACTGATTTTACAGGTGTATCAAAGGTTTCTGCCTGTTTTTTAATGTAAGGAATCATCTGCAAGACGATGTCTTCAGCAGAAGGGAGATTTTGTGTGCCGTAAATTTCTTCTTCAATTTCCCGCAAAAACCAAGGATTTTGGTAGGCTTCACGGCCGATCATAACAGAATCAAATTTAATGTCGTCATGCTCGCAAGCGGGAGGGCAAGGCGGTAGAGCAAGCATGGATTGTATCTGATCAATGGTTTTAATCCCTCCATTGATACCGATCGTAAGGTCAGGGAAATTAGATTTCAGACGTTCAACAATATCGTATTGAAGAGGGGGGATTTCACGGTTTTCCTTTGGTGAGAGCCCTTTTAACCAGGCTTTACGTGCATGAATAATAAAGGTTTTGCAGCCGATATCGGCGATTTTAGATACAAAATCCTCAAGAAAAGTATATTCCTCGCTATCATCAATGCCGATGCGGCATTTAACGGTAACGGGAATGGAAACACTATCTTGCATGGACTTGATGCAATCGGCGACCAATTCAGGTTCCCGCATTAAGCAGGCGCCAAAAGCGCCGCTTTGAACGCGTTCTGACGGGCAGCCGCAATTCAGATTAATTTCATCATATCCATATTCTTCGCCAATTTTCGCACAGGTGGCGAGGTCTTTTGGGTCTGAACCGCCTAGTTGCAGGGCGTTTGGGTGTTCTGCCTCATCAAAGCGCAAAAAACGGTCACGATCATTACCAAAGATGATCGCCCCCGTGGTCACCATTTCCGTATAAAGCTGAACCGAGGGTGCAATCAGGCGGTGGAAATACCGACAGTGACGGTCTGTCCAGTCCATCATGGGCGCAACGCTTATTTTATGATAAGCCCGCAATCGTCGCTGACGCTCCGTCGAGTCTACCATGGATATATCTGACATTTTGCTTACTCAACCTATTGAAATCTGCTGTGATTTAGCATATTCCAGTGGGTATGGGGAAAAAAATTAGCCTGATAATTGTGTTTTTTGTGGTGGGGATGAGTTTTATGCCTATGGCGGGTTTTGCACAGGCGCAAGAGCAAGAAAAGTCCCAAATCTTTAACAGTTCTGGCTTGCCGATCCCCAGGTTTATTACCCTACGCAGCGATAAAGTGTTTGTCAGAACGGGGCCTGCGCTTCGATACCCCATAAAATGGATATTTGTGCGGGATGGAATGCCCGTTGAAATTATTCAGGAATTTGATACCTGGCGAAAAATCCGTGATATCAAAGGTGATGAAGGATGGGTGCATCAATCTTTGCTTTCGGGGAAACGCAATGCTGTTGTTACAGCGGAAAAAGGAACTGTTGTTTTGCGTAAGCCTGCCAGTGATGCAAAACCTGTGGCGCTTTTGGAACAGAATGTGCAGGTATCGCTTCTGCAATGTCATCAAGACTGGTGCAGGGTTGAGGCGGGAGGTTTTTCAGGTTGGACCCAAAGAAATTCACTTTATGGTGTTTACGCAGACGAAGAATTGGACTAGAATCAATGACATGGAGCGTTCGTTTCCATTTTCTAACCCAGTATAATTAACCCGAATTTATCTTAAAACACATGCTTGATTATCATGACAAAGCCGATGTGGCGCTTCGGATTCATTTTGCGATTCAGCGTCTATGCGAAGAAGAAGGCAAGGGCCTGGATGCCATGAAGGCTATCACGCTTTTGGCGGGCATGTATGTCGAAAGCGCCTTTTTATTCGATAATTGTGAAGAGTCTCTTCAGGGGATGTTCATCAAACTGGGTGAAAGACTATCGTGCGAGCCGTTAAGCGGCGAGATGTATTATGAGGCGATGCCGCCGTCAAGCATTATTGACTTTGATAGTGAGATGGGCCGCGCCATGGCCAGAGAATTTTTTGAAGAATGGCTAGACTGCGAATATGAATTTAATGACATGCTGTTGGAATTGACGCAGCAAATGTTCATGCATTGGGAAGCCGCGCAAGGTGGAAGCAATATCCGACAGACGGGGCAGCGCCGCGCCGAAAGTTTTAGATTGTTGGTGGAATGCACTTATCGTGCGATGGCGTATGAAATTGCCGCGCAGGAATTGTGTGATGTCGTCATCGAAAAGAAAATCGGCGTTGATGGATGGAACATGGCCGATAGTATCAGCGGATTGGCGGGGCTTGCAGGACGTAAACTTTCTTTATCCCATGGGGGGCGTAATCAGTGCTGTTGGTTTATGGGAGCGGATTTGCCCGATCTTCTTGATCAAACAGCCTATGTGATGACGCAGGAAGCTGTGCGTTTGGGTATCCCGACGGGAACAGATTGGCGTTTTGGATTGCCTGCCAATGATACCCCTGCGAACGCGCCGACTTTGCTCGTTGGTGGTGTAGAAAATATCTGTGAGGGTTTTTTTCAGGCAATAGGACTTTATGATTATAACGATCAGGCGGTGTGCGCGGCGAAAGCGGCAGGAAGAATGCTCGCCGTGGCTTGTGCGGGGGAACGCCCTGATTTAGAACCCGCCATTGCCAAACCGTTATCCATGGCTGCCCTAACAGAAACTTATAAATCGGCTTGCGTTGAATATGCGGTTGAATATTCGGCAGTTTAATTAAGATCAAATCCCGTTAATTATTATACATCTAGGCTTGATTCATGCTGTTTGAATGGCTAAGAGTCGTGGGTATGAGTGTACAACAACAGAAGATGGCCGATATGAGTTTTAAACCCAAATCAAGCTATAGCTATGACGAAATCATTGAATGTGGCGAGGGCAAGCTGTTTGGTCCAGGCAATGCGTTACTTCCTTTACCGCCAATGTTGATGTTTGATCGCATTACCCATATTTCTGATGAGGGCGGTGCCCATGGAAAAGGACAGGTAATTGCCGAATTTGATATTAAGCCTGATCTTTGGTTTTTTGAGTGTCATTTTAAAGGTGATCCCGTGATGCCAGGCTGTTTAGGGCTAGATGCATTGTGGCAATTGACAGGCTTTTGGCTTGGCTGGACAGGTGCACCTGGTGCAGGCCGCGCAATTGGTACGGGTGAAGTCAAACTGACGGAGCAGATTTTACCATCTGCGAAGAAAGTTGTTTATACTGTTGATATTAAACGTTTTATCAATCGTAAGCTTGTTCTTGGGGTCGCCGACGGTCTTGTTCAGGTTGATGGGAAAACCGCCTTTGAAGTAACCGATATGAAAGTCGGTTTATTCGATAATTCTGCGGCGCAGGGTGCATAATAATAAATTAGGGGTGGCGCGCCATGTGTTGTGAGCGCCCAGAAAAACATTCAATAGATATACCCTTTGGATTTTCTTTTGTGGCCATATCAAATAGTATCCGAACGGTATCAATTAATTTTCCATCCGCTTCGCATAAACTAGCCTGGTAAGGCAGGTGGCGCCAATTTTCCTGTTCAAACTCACCATCTTCATCTACGGGGTAATATGAGTGATGGGGGATATCTTCGTCCAACGCAACAGCCTTATTCCATGTGTTACCACCAGGATGTGTGACAACGAAATAAGCATCATTGGGTATTCTGTGTCGCATGACATAGGTGCGTACTTCTTTCATATATGATCCCTTTTGTTGGTCATATTTTAAAACGTGGATTCCGTAGGGAGAGAGAAACCGGTAAGGCCAGTGTAAATCTGTATGATGGGATTGGGCAACGGCTATTGCGCCGCGATAGCCGCAAAGATTTCTGAATGAATCTTGCCCAAAACGTGCAATTTCCCAATTATCCTGTAAGTGAATGATATCGCCTCTGCGGAAGCTAGCTCTACTGAAATCAAAATTAGGATGTATCTTATTTGTCATGATGCTTTTCTATATATCTATTTTTGTTATGTCAATATATTTCCTGTTTGTGCTCAAGCGTTGAATCCTTTAAAACCATGCCCATGAATAATATATCAAGCACAAGACGCGTGGTCGTCACAGGGATGGGGATTATTTCTTGTATTGGAAATGATACCCAAGCAGTTCTTTTGGGCCTTAAAGCGGGAAAATCTGGCATTACAGCCGACGCAACCATGGCGGAGATGGGGTTTCGTTCCCAGATTTCGGGCAATCCCAATATTAATTTAGAAGAAGCCATTGATAAACGTCTTTTCCGTTTTATGGGCGATGCGGCGGCCTACACCCATTTGGCGATGGAGCAGGCCATTAAAGATGCGGGGTTAGAAGAGCACGAAGTTTCGAATGAGCGCACAGGAATTATTGTGGGATCAGGTGGTCCATCAACACGGGCGCAAGTGGCGGCGGCGGATATTACCCGCGAAAAAGGCCCAAAACGTGTGGGCCCCTTTGCGGTACCTAAGGCGATGTGCTCAACAACATCAGCCACAGCAGCAACAAATTTTAAAATCAAGGGCGTTAATTATTCGATTTCATCGGCCTGTTCCACATCATCACATTGTATCGGCAATGCCGCCGAACAAATTATGATGGGCAAGCAAGATATTATGTTTGCAGGCGGTGGAGAGGAGCTAGACTGGACCTTATCTGTTCTTTTTGATGCGATGGGCGCGATGAGTTCCAAATATAACGAAGCGCCAGCCACGGCAGCACGGGCGTATGATGCCAACCGCGATGGATTTGTTATTTCTGGCGGCGGCGGCATTGTGGTGTTGGAAGACTATGAACATGCCAAGGCGCGCGGCGCAAAAATTTATGCTGAAGTGACGGGGTACGGCGCAACATCCGATGGGGCAGATATGGTGGCGCCGAGTGGTGAAGGCGCAGTGCGGTGTATGCGGCAAGCGCTGACCACTGTAAAAACGCCGATCACTTACATCAACACGCATGGAACAAGCACCCCTGCGGGAGATATTACGGAACTGGATGCGATCCGCTCCGTCTTTGGTCAAATGGATCAAGAGATGCCGCATATCAGTGCCACAAAATCCATGACGGGGCATAGTCTAGGGGCAACGGGTGTGCAAGAAGCCATTTATTGTATCTTAATGATGCAAAATAGTTTTGTTGCACCAAGTATTAATATTGAAACGCTTGATGAGGGTGCCGTGGGTATGCCCATTGCGCGGGAGCGGATTGATAATGTCGCCCATAAATCTGTGATGTCAAATTCATTCGGGTTTGGAGGAACAAACTGTACCTTAGTCCTGAGCACGGTGGAGGATTAAGCGATGAGTCATTTTAAATCCGACATTATGAAGGGGAAACGCGGCCTAGTGATGGGGGTTGCGAATGAAAAATCTATCGCCTGGGGAATGGCGCAGACGCTTCATCAACATGGCGCGGAAATGGCCTTTACCTACCAGGGAGAGGCGTTTGGAAAGCGCGTGAAACCTTTGGCACAATCTATCGGCGCGAATGTTTTGATTGATTGTGATGTGTCAAAGGAAGAAGATTTGGATAATGCTTTTGCGGTGATTAAACAAGAATGGGGTGAACTGGATTTTGTTATTCACGCGATTGCCTATTCCGACAAGGAAGAATTAAAAGGGCGGTACGTGGATACGAGCCTCGAGAATTTTTTAACCTCCATGCATATTTCCTGTTACAGCTTTACGAGCGTGATGCGCCGTGCAAGCGCCATGATGAAACCAGGCAGCAGTGCGGTGACTTTAAGTTATTACGGCGCAGAAAAAGCCATGCCGAATTATAATGTGATGGGTGTGGCGAAGGCCGCACTTGAATCCTCCGTGCGATATTTGGCGGCGGATTTAGGTAGAGATGGTATTCGTGTTAACGCCATTTCGGCAGGGCCGATGCGCACGCTCGCAGGGGCGGTGATTGGTTCCGCACGCACAACGTTCAAATATAATCAGGTGACATCGCCGCTTCAGCGCTCCGTCGAGTTGGAAGAGCTGGGCGGATCAGGGCTTTATCTGCTGTCTGATCTGTCAGGTGCCGTCACAGGAGAAATCCACTATGTTGATTGTGGTTTTAATGCTGTCGGGATGCCAAGTGCAGAGAAGTTGAAGGAGTTTGGGTAGCAGAATCCTTTAAATGAATTATTGAAGAAAATCGTTAAATTTCATAGAAGTATCAATTTTACCCACAGATTTGTGAATAAGTTATTTTTTTAACTTGTATAAACAATGTCAGGAAGGGCAAAATGAAGACATCGTAAAGTTAGTTCCATTAGCTGATGTAGCGAACAGACTCATGTGACCACCCTTTTAAAGTGCTTGAGCGATGGGAGACGGAGATATTGAGTTCTCTGTCTTTTTTTTTGCCTCTTCCTGACTATGTATGATTGAATCATCTTAACTAAAAATAACACTTAGACAAAGTTTGTACAATTCTTGCGTTGTGAATCATGTGGATAACTTATTAAACTCATTGATTTCAATAGGATTTAGCCTGTGCATGCTTTTGTTCTTGTAGGCAAATCTTACTCTCATTCATCATCTCGCTACACCCATAAGGTGGATTTAAAATCACCATTCCTGTGCCTTTCATGCCGCGATCGACAGCGCCGAAATGCCATTCATCAATGATAAAGTCTTCATCAGGCAGGGTGAGTGCCTTTAACGGTTCAAGCAGGTCTTGATGATATCCTTTATCCAAAATAGGATACCAGACCATGTAAATGCCTTGCGGCCATTTTTTATGCGCGTCAATAACGGCTTTGGCGGTTTTGGCATATTCATCTTTTACTTCATAACTAGGGTCAATCAGCGCGCCGCCGCGTTTGAGTGTTGTGGGAGGAATAAGGGATTTAAGCCCCTGAAACCCATCTTCGAACCGCGTGGTCGAGTTGATATAGTTCTTGAGCGTTTTTTCCAAATGCGGGTATTCCCCTTTATGCAAGTCATAGGCGTAAAGTTTATCCGTGGGACGCATAATTTTTGCCGCCAGATAGGCGGAGCCAGGGTATTTTGTAAGGGTGCCTTTATTCAGATTTTTGATAAAATCCCGATATCGAGCGAGCGGAGCAGGGAGGTCTTTGGCATCTTTAATGCCATCGTAAAATTTTAAAATACCACTTTCATATTCTTTTATTTTTTGTGCCTCTGGTGCGGTAAGGTCGTAAAGACCGCGACCCGCATGGGTGTCTATCCAGAGAAAGGGTTTGTCCTTCTTCGTCAGATAGTCGAGCACGCAAATGAGCCAGAGATGTTTTTGGACATCGGCCATGTTCCCCGCGTGGTAGATATGTTGATAGCTGAGCATGTTTAGTTTTCTTTAATTTTGTGATTGTGAGCATAACGGAGGCATTTGCAGAATACTAGATTGCCACGTCCCCCGCATCAAGTACGGGATCCTCGCAATGATGGAATGAAAATATTTCTTATTGACATAATCTAAAGTTTTGTCTAGATACTTCTGGCATGACACAACCAAGAAAAGCATTAGCGAGTGGATTTAATGGCAACGGTGGGGGCGGAGACGGCATTGACGAGGCTACACGTCTCTTCGATGCATATAAAGACACACCAACCCCTTTTACGGGAATTGCTAAAGATCGCTTGTCGAAATCTCCTATGGACCATGGTTCAGCGGTAGAAAAAGTTTTGGAGTATCTAGATAAAAAACCGTCTTGGCTTCCCGCGACGGTAGACGATTTAGAGCATATTTTGAAAACACCTCACCAAGAGCAACCCTACGGTCAGGGTTCAAAATTTATGATTACGAATGCTTTTGTAGGTTTTTTGAAAAAAAAGAAATTTGATGGAGTCCAAGATTTTGAGAAATGGAAAGCATCGATTCAAATTTCTGATCAAAAAGTAGTTAAGTTAATTTTACCAGGCCGTGGTGTGTAAGATTTTAAAATAGAGAGTGTGTGTAATGAGTGGTGTTGTTGTTAAGAAGGCCTTTCCTGAGGCTTCTCAAAGTCGTGATCCCGATAAATTCAATATGTTGGGGTTGCCCAGAATTAGTGATGCGGAGCATTTTAAAAGAGCCGTTGAAGGCGGACAGCCTCATTCCTATATTGCCGCCCGTGCGAGCCGCATGGAATATCATGGTGAAGAGGGGTTAGGTTTTTTTAATGCAGTGGATTTGCATTTGAAAGTGATCAAAAGCCAAAAATTAATCGTTTCAAGTGATGATATTCGGAAGGCTTTTGGCGCCGTAAGTTTTGAAGCGGCTTTAGAAAAGATTGGGTATGATAAGTTACCTCGTCAGTATCAACAAGTCATAGGTATAGACGTCTGCCAACAAAAAGCCGCAGAGGCGCGTCACGACCGTCATCCCAGATAAGAAAATTAGTAAGCTTTTTTGACGCCGTCTTTTATGGCTTTTTGAGCGTTTGCTTCTGACATGATAGCGCAGAGCGTTGTACTGCATTTCGGGCAAGCGCCCTTAGCCATGTAGCCGCCTTTTTTGGTCTGATGAATGGCGGGATCTTTCATTGTCACGCCTTTTTCCTTACATTTTACGCAGTAAGCTGAAACCATGGTATTTCCTCCTGTTCGAGTAATTATATGGGCGAGAGCCCTTATTGACTCGTCTATTATACCATTTTTAGGGAGATTGGATAAGGAAATAAGGTTTTTGTAGAATGTTTAATAATTACAGTAGGTTGTGGAAGATTGCGATCTATCTTTAATGCACGGTCAATAAGTTTTCTAAAATAACATCAGGTTCATCAGAAAACATGGCATCGACACCCCAAGATTGATACTGGCGGGCTTCATTCGGGTCATTAACGGTGTAGATCAGGGTTTTCAGCCCCATATCGTGAATAATGTCCACGATATCGTGGGTAGCTATTCGGGAGCCTAAATTAATAGTCTGAACATCTAGATATTTTGCCAGGTCTTGCCAATTTTCAGGCATATCATCTCCGCCGATCAAAAGACCGCGTGACCAATCTGTTGCCATGTCGCGGGCAACCTCCATGGAGACATGCTGAAAGGAAGAAATGAGAAGACGGTTATGGTCATCCCAACATTGAGATAGAATATCGAGGGCAATTTCTGCGGTTTCTTTTTCACGCCCTGGGCAGGGTTTGATTTCAAGATTAAGACCTAAATCCCGCTCAATTAAAACGTCAAGCGCTTCTTCCAAGGTGGGGATTTTGATACCCGTGAAGCCTTCTGAAAACCAACTACCTGTTTCGAGCTGTTTGATCTCTTCATAAGTGGTTTCGGCCACAAGGCCAGATCCATTGGTGGTGCGGTCCAGTTCTTCATCATGAAAGATAATGGGCACATCATCTTTGGTGAGTTTAACGTCAAGCTCAACCCACTCAACCCCCATATCGGCGGCGGTGTGAATCCCTTCCAACGTATTTTCAGGGGCGTAGGCGGCGGCGCCGCGGTGTCCTATAACTTTTGCTAGCTTTAAACTCATAAACTATGTCATAACATGCGTTCTAACGAAGGGATAGTCTGTTTTCATGAGTAATAAGATGTTTGAAAAGATGTGTGGTTTAGATCGAGGACTTTCTGATGCGCCTCAGCAGGCGATTGAGCAGGATGTTGTTTCTCAGGAAGAGCTTGATCAACAGCTCAAAATTGTTCCTTCTGTGCCTGCCTTGGGTATTTTAGGCGCGAAGATTGGATGGCGGGATAGTGGGTCAGAAAAAGGCCGGGGGGTTTATGCGATGGAGGATATCCCCCAGGGAACATGCATTGAGGTGGCGCCCGTTATTGTTGTAGCAAAAGCCGATGTTCCAGACAGCGGCGGCGCGCCAGATGGGTATTTATTAGATTGGGAGCCAGAAGAAGAGGGGCAGGAGCACTGCATGCCGCTTGGCTATATCATGCTTTATAACCATTCCAGAGATGCCAATATCTATTTGGAAAATGACCATGAAGAGATGACTATTTCATCCTTTGCTGCGCGGGATATTCGGGCGGGAGAAGAGCTAACCTGGGATTATGCCTGTGAAATCTGGTTTGATGAGGATTAGTCATTGACACCAACGTTCTTTTAAAATATGTAAATTATATAGTTTAATAATGTGGAGTTTCTAAATATGGTTGATGTTATGGATCAAAATACGTGGACTGAAGTTGATGCAATAGTGACCTGCCCCTTATAATGGTACCAGTTTCAGAGTTAGTCTCTGGTCATGGTTTATGTATCCCTTCAATGAGGGTTGGAGCGTAGCGTAAA
>Ga0116152_10000792_pt1 | contig 26124 bp, 17 predicted proteins | sample AD_UKC119_MetaG_FD_89894 | JGI IMG/M metagenome (GOLD analysis project Ga0116152, IMG submission 89894) | Active sludge microbial communities of municipal wastewater-treating anaerobic digesters from Hong Kong - AD_UKC119_MetaG | ecosystem: Engineered > Bioreactor > Anaerobic > Digestate...
CCGGCGGGTTCGTTGGCGCCGTCGGCGTAGGCGATCGAGCCGAGCCGCAGCATCGCCTGGTCGACGCTTCCCCAGGTCGTGTTGGCGACATTGTTGGCGACGCCGTCGATGGAACGGACGTCGTCAGGGAAGACCGCGGCGCTTGCGTTCGGATCGGCGGGGCGATTCTCAGGCGGCTGGCCGGGCATGGGGCGTCGCGGCTGCTGCGTCATCGAGCGCGGTGTGTTGTCGTTGGCGTTGTTCGCCGTCGCGCCGAGATTGAGGGCGGCGTTCTGAACGCCGGCCGAGTCACAGGCGATGTGCGCGAGTGTGATCGCGAGTGTGGTCGTGAGGGTCAGGCGGATGATGTGTCGGGTTGAAATGCGTCGTGTCGTCATGGCTCCTCTGTCTCCTTCCCGGAGTGTCGGCCGTTGCGGCCGGGGTGGGTTCTGCTGAAGGACCTTCGCGTCGAATCGTTCGCAGGTGTGCGGGAAGCGAACTCAGGTGGGGCGCATTCAGTGCGCGGGTGGGTTCTCGTCATCGGGCGTCGAAGTCACTTGGGCATTGTCCTGCTCCTTGTCGTCGGGCGAGGTTCGCGATCGGCGTTGCAGGTGTCTCCCATTGAACGCCGGTCGGGCGGGTGTGATTGCATCCGGGCGCCACAATTGTGGCATTGATGCAATCATCGTCCGATTCTTCGAAGGCGACGCGACGAAGTCAACGACTGTCGTGATTTGTTTTTCAGTGTCGGAGTGCCAATCGAATGGCATCAAAGGAACGCAACAACCACCCGCCGCTCAGGAGCCGTGGGGCTCCGATCGTCGGGTGGTTGTGCAGGGTCGAGATAGAGCGTTTCCCCGAGTGCTCTATCACTCTCAGTCCATCATGGCGGCGATGAACAGATTCGCGTCGGTCATGTTGATGACCTGGTCGTCGTTCATGTCGCCGCGCGACGGACTGCAGTCGGGATGCTGCAACATGTATTCCGCCGGATCGATCATTGCCTGGACGAAGCCGGCAATGTCGTCACCGTTGACGGCGCCGTCGCAGTTCATGTCTCCGCCACAGAGGTACGGGATCATCCGCAGGTGCGCGACCGGCGAGAGGGCGACGCCGCCCGGCGCCGCCGGATCCGTGATGCGCCACTGCAGGTAGATATCGCACGACGCGATCGCCAGTTCATCGATGGGCCACTTGTAGGTGCCATAGCCCTCACCCGCGCCGACGCCTTCGAGCGTGACGGGGCCGTCGAGCGTGGCGTCGATCAGTTCGCCATCGACGGGCGGAACCTCAGAGATCGCGACGAGGGCCTGGGCGCCGCCGAGGGCGTTCATCACGCCGACCTTGAAATCGAGGTTCAGCAGGTTCGGCGGGCTCACGGCGATCATCTGCGGCGTCTCGCCGCCCGAGCCGGCGACGCCTTCGCTGACGAGCGACGGATTCGGGGCGGGGCGATCCGAGTACAGGTTGGGACGATCGAACGGGAACGTCTCATTCGCAACGCGCGGGTCGGTCAGACCGTTGGTGATGAACTCGACGACATCCGGCACGATCTGCGGCGGCAGGGCCACGGGCAGGATGGGCGACTTGTTGTTCGGGAACTGCACCGCCGGATTGGCGTAGAAGCCGATGACCTGCGGCAGCGTGTTGAACTGGCCGTTGTGCATGAACGTCGTTTTCAGGCCCACGTTGCGCAGCGTCGGCACTTTGAACTGGCCGCGCTGGACGGGATCGCCGGTGAACTCCTGCCGGCCGGTATCTTCCTCCAGCGGTCGCAGGCCGATGTTGCGGAAGCTGTTGTCGGAGAAAAGCGGCGGCGTGTGGCAGATCAGGCAGGGCGCGGGTCGAAGCGCATTCCAGCCCTGAACCTGCTGCGGCGTCATGGCGTTCTGGTCGCCGGCCAGGAAGAGATCGAACGGCGTCTGGTTTGCCACGAGGGTGCGTTCATAGGTCGCGATGGCGAAGGCGATGCGCTCGGCGTTGATGTTCGTGTCGCCGAAGGCGGCCTCAAACAACTCGGGATAACTGGGATTCGCGGTCAGGGCCGCGGCCATGTCCGCCGGGATATCTCCGGCCAGAATCATCGGCTGGACCACACTGAGTTTGTTCGCGACCTGCGTCCAGTCGCGCGCTTCGTGACCCATCTCGACGCTGCTGACGATCGGTCCGACCGCCTGGCTTTCCAGGGCGCCACCGCTGGCGATGCTGACGAGCCCCGTCTGCGGATCCGTGAACTCCGACGTGGCTCGGCCATCCCAGAAGAGATTCGGCGCGTACATCGCCATGATGGCGGGGTTCGCGGCGCGCGGCGTGATTTGTCGGTTGAGACCGAAGACGTCGTCGATGAGGAACTTCTCGTCCTCGTCGCAGTGAATGACGCCGGGGCTGGATCGTTTGTCATCCGGCGTGTTGATCAGACCGTCCAGGCCCGGATTGATGGCGATGCGGGGATCCGTGCCGCCGAACGCGGGCTTGTGGCAGGAGCCGCAGGAGATCGTGTTGTCGCTGGAGAGCTGCTCGTCCCAGAAGAGGATTTTGCCGAGGACGCGCTTGGGCTCCGTGATGGGGTTCTCCGCGGGAACGGGCGCCGGCGGAAGCGGCGGTGGCGGCGGCGGGGGCCCCGGCTGCGCCTGGGCGATGCGAGTGGCCGTTAACAATCCCAACAGGCACGCGATGAGCGCGCAATGCGTCCGTGGTTTCATCTCTGAATCTCCCTCATCCCTGGAACTCTGTGTGTCGCTCGCCGGAACGCGTCGGCGCAGCGAGCGACGTGGGTGGCTGTCGTCAGCGCTGCGTCGGGTTCCGAATCTTCACGTCCCAAACGAGAGGCCGATGTCGGGTATTGCGGGAAAGTGAAAAATTCTTCACTTTTCCACGTGAGGCTTGGCCCCAAGGGGGGCGTCGGCGCGGAGGGGCGCCGCTTCCGCTATGATGGCCCGCAGGGCCGAATGGGCCGGATTCGCGGACCTGAGGGAGATTCGTCATGGCGTACAGCGAAGCGCTTGCGGGCCGCATGCGGCGTGTGCTCGCGCGCCGGCGAGGGATCGGCGAGAAGAAAATGTTCGGCGGTCTCGCCTTCCTGCTTCACGGGAACATGGCGTGTGGAATCGTGGGCGATGACCTGATGCTTCGCCTGGGAGACGAGGGCGTCGCCGAGGCGCTGTGCGAGCCCGGGACGCGTCCGATGGATTTCACCGGCAAGCCGCTGAAGTCCATGGTGTACGTCAGCGCAGAGGCCGTCGAATCAGACGACGCGCTGCGGTTCTGGATCGATCGGGCAACGACGTTCGTCAGGACATTGCCGAAGAAAGCGGCGTCGGGCTCGGGCAAGACAGGGACGAAAAAGAAATGAAGCCAATCATTCGTTCGATCACGGAGAGGCTGCGACAATCGACATTGCTGGCGCTGGCGTGTTCCGCCTGCGGCTGTTTCCAGGCGCCGGATGTGACGGACGCCCAGCTCGATCGCGGCTGCGTCATCCTCCTGCCCGGCATCGAGGGGAACGCGTGGCAGCTGGAGGGCGCCTATCACGGTCTGCGCGACGCGGGCGTCGAGCAGGCGATCGAGATTATTCCGTGGGGTTCTCCGCCGCTGTCCAGCATGGCCAATCTGGTCGGCATCGAGAAGAACCGAAAGCGCGCCGACGCCATCGCGCGGAAGATCGAGGAGTATCGACGCCGTCGGCCGGAAGCGCCGTTGACACTGATCGGCTATTCAGGCGGCGGCGGTCTGGCGATTCTGACGCTGGAAGCGCTGTCGAAGGAGACGCAGGTTGACCGGGCGATCCTCATCGCAGCGGCGATTGACAGTCGATACGACATCGACCGCGTCCTGCCGCGCTGTCGCGACGAACTGATCAACATTTACAGCAGGAGTGACGCCATTGTCGGCGCCGGGACGAGCGTGTTCGGCACGATCGATCGCGTCAAGACGATCTCCGCGGGTCACAGCGGGTTTGTCGACGCAAAGGGGGCGCTGCTCGAACGACCAAGGCTTCAGCAACTGGGCTGGACAAGCGACTGGCGAAGGCTGGGCCATTACGGCGGCCATCTGGGTTGCCTCGCGCGGGGCTGGTCGCGTGAGATTCTCGCGCCACTCGTGGCGACGACAGCCGATCACCCGGCGGAGGTAACGCTGAGTCGATCCGACAACGCCGGCCGTACGGCGCCGCCGGGCGACGTTGGCGAGTGAGTGAGCGATGAAGACCGCGCCGCCACGACACCTGGACGAGGCGGCGCGACGATCGGTTTCTCAGCGCTTCATGCAGATCTGTTTGACGAACTGGTAGTCCGTATCACTCAGGGAGAGCTTCTGATCGCCGCTGACGAGGGCCATGTCGTCGATGGCAAAATCGAGGCGGCGGCCATCCCCGTAGATGATTGAGCAGGCGGCCGCGGGGCGGCGATCCGGCGGAGGACCGGCCTGCGTTTGCCATGCGCTGCGATGGGCGCGCAGCCACTGCTCGAAGCGTTTGATGTCGTCTTCATTCGTGTTGACGAACGTCTGAGGCGGCCGATCGCCGGCGGAGGTATCGGGATAGGTCATCCCGCGAATCTCGACGATGGTCTTCGCCGCCGCCGGATGCTGCTTGAATCCCGACGAACCGTCCGAGCATCCCGCCGCCAGGAGCAGGCCGATCAATACTATCCATGTGGTGCGCATCACAGTCCTCCTTGTTGCGTTGTCCGAAACGTGCGCGCCCGCTAGTTTCCCGTCAGAGGCGGCGTCGTTCAAGGCCAAAGGCGCCGACCCAATCCACGAAAGTCGATCGAGGCGTCTTGCCGGCTTCGGAATGTCGGGTTGCGCCGTATTGACACGACACTGTGGTTCGTGAGCGATCCCGGAAGGATCGAGTGAGAATGCCCACGATTGATCGGGGGGATCGGCGATTGTCGATGAAACGTTCCCGTACCGGCGGGACGGCGACGCGGGTGGGGGATCCTCACGAATCCGCCCTTTGAAATGGCGGGCCATATTGCGCCGTCCCCGATTACCGGGAGACATCCGGGATTTGCGGGATGTGCTGATACGTCGAGCGCCGGCTATCGAGGGCGCCGTCGAGGGCGCGTCGTTCGTCGCATCGCGAAGAGACCGAGCGTGAGGGCGCCCAGGGCCGGTGTTCCCGCCGCGCCGCACGCGCCGCAATCGCCGGTCGTCGTCATGTCGATCGGCGTCGTCGTCGCGTCGACGATGTCGTAGCCGAGGTCCTTCAGGATGGCGACATCCTTGTCGGTCCAGTCGGCGCGCATCGTACCCACGGCGGGCGACGGAAACATCACGTCCGACATTGCGGCGCTGTGTGTCGGATCGCTACCGAATGTCTTAATCGGCAGGCCACTGTTGGCGGCGCGCGAGGCGGTTCCGTCGAACACAAGGCCGATCCCGTGCGCCGCGGCGAAGGTGGAGGCGTCCAGCAGCAGATTGCCGTCCGAGTCGATGACGGGCAGTCCTTCACCGTCGCCGGAATCCGTTTCGAGCATCGCGTCGAACCGCGTGTACATGTCGGGCGCCGTTTCGTTGAAGCCCGTGCCGTCCGCCTTGATGAAGCTGCCATAACCGAGGACGTGTGTCAGTTCGTGCCGCGCCACGTCGCGGAAGCAGGCGACGCCGGGCGCGGGTGTTCCTGACAGCGACACGTCATACCCGAAGTCAAACACGATGCCGGCGTCAAGCCCCGCGTCCGTGTCGGGTTCGCCCAGTACGATGCGGCGGTAGACTTCGCCGTCGCGCACGCCGGGCGTCGTATCCAGAAACGTCGCGGCGCCGACGCCGATCGGGCCTGTCCCGTCCGTCTCTGACGGGGCGACGCCGATTTCAATCGTGGCTGTCTGGCCGATGCGCCCCCCGATCTCCGCGCCGACGGCCTCCAGGGCGGCGCGCCGCTCGGCGCCGAGAACCGGATCGTCGAAGCCGCGCCCCGTCGCCGTCGTGACGTCGAAGAAGGTAAACACGATTGTGACCTCGGCCGTCGCTGTGCGCGCTGTCGTCATCAATGCGACGAGAGCGATCCAGCTCAGGGCTGCCTTGATGTTCATTGCAATTCCTCTCATCGCCGGCGTGAAGCGGCGGGTCTTCAGGCAATTCGCGTCGCCATCGCACAGACGCGACAGTCGGGCTCGCACACGCTGATTCACTCGAATCGATTGTGCGTTGGGTTTGTGGATCTTCGATGCGTGACAGGATTCCAGACCGGCGACGGTCCAACCGTATTCGTATCGCCGGCCGAGCGTCAATGAAAAAAGGCCTGACGAAACGTCGCAATTGATGGCGCACTCCGATTTGTCCGTCGTCACGGGGTGAGGTTCGACGAGACGTCGGCAAATCGGGCGCTCAGTGGTATGGCCATTTCCATTTCCGTAACTGACGCGGCCCCAGGTCGCCTGAGTGGTTATGCGGCGCCAATCGCGCCGGAAGCGTTGGAGGGTTGCGGCATGAACGCCGAGGCTGAGCCGGAGAGAATCCTGACGACAACCGCCGATGAGGCGCCCAGGACGCCTCCGACATCGCCACCGGACCTGGACGCGCTGACACCTGCGGCGCGTGTCGTCCGCACGCATCGCCGATTCGCGATCATCGCGACGTGTCTGATGCTTCCCGTCGGCGTCATTGCGCTGCTGTGCTCATACGCCGTAACGCTCAAGCTCGCCGGGAAGGACATTGACGGGGCGCAGCGATGGTCGGAACTGGCCTATGTGCTCTCGATCGTGGCGACGGGGATTGGGCTGTCGATTGTCGGGATCGCTGCGCTTCTGATTGCGCTGGAAGTATGATCTGGCCCCCAACCCATGCGACGGCGCCCTGTTATGCGAGGCGGATCCGGCTATAGTCGTCGTCGATGACGTTCGACGAATCCGCACAGACTGATCTCATTCGCGACTTCGAGACGATGAAGCTCGATCCGGCCGCATTTCATCATCGCGAGCACGTCATGCTGACATGGGCGATGCTTCGACAGTCGTCGCTCGACGAGACGATCGAACGTCTCCGCGAGGGACTCCTGCGCATCGTGACGTCTGTCGGCGCCCCGGAGAAATACCACGAGACGATCACGGTCTTTTTCGTGCGGCTGATTCATCATCGCATGGCGGCGGCGCCCGGCGCCTCCTGGGCGGAGTTCGCCGGCCGGAATCCCGATCTCGTCGGCCCTCCGAAGGCCCTCTTCGATCGCCACTACGCGCCGTCCACGCTCGCGTCTGAGACCGCCCGACGCGAGTTCACGCCACCGGACCTGGCGCCCATGTGATACAATGGGCGTTTCCCGCTTCGGCTGGATGAATTCGCCCGTGAACGCATGACGACGCACAGCGCTACTGTCGAACTGGATAACGCCCGCTCCGCGATCGGGACCGCGACGATCAGCGGCCCCGCCGTGCGCTCGTACGCCTTTCCGACGCCTTCGTTTGTCATGACGCTGGCGATGCTCGCGCTGATCGCATGTCCCCGGATCTACTCAAACGCGCGTCTGACGGCGTCGATCGCCGGCGTCGGCGGCGTGCTGCTCGTGTGGCAGTTGGCGCTGTGGCTGAAGCGCCGCGGCGAGGGCCGCGCGTTCGGGATCGAGTTTCTCGCGGTCAAGGCCCATTACCTGCAGGCGTGCGTGCAGCTCGGCATTCTGGTGTGGTGGGGGCTCTATGCGCCGAGCGTGCTGAAGGCGTCGCCGCTGATCGTCGCCCAGGTGTTGTTCCTTTACTCGCTGGACGCCGTGATCTCATGGACGCGCGGCTGGAACTGGCGACTCGGCTTTGGTCCGCTGCCGATTATCTTCAGCACGAACCTGCTGCTCTGGTTCCGGGATGACTGGTTCTACCTTCAGTTCCTGATGGTCGCCTTCGGCGCCCTCGGCAAGCAGTTCGTGCAGTGGCGGCATGAAGGGCGCCGACGGCACATCTTCAATCCCAGTGTCTTTGGCCAGTCGCTTTTCGCGATTGCGCTGATCGTGACTGGGCTGACGAATGACCTGACGCTGGGGAGGGAGATTGCCTCCAGCTTCGAAACGCCGCACATGCTGCTCGTCATCTTCCTGCTCGGATTGATCGTTCAGTATCACTTTCACGTGACGCTGATGACGCTGTCGGCGGCGATCGTTCTCGTCGTGGCCAACCTGATCTACACGCGCGTGACGGGTGTCTACTTCTTCGTGTCGATCAATGTCGCGGCGCCGATTTTCCTCGGCATTCACCTGCTGATCACGGATCCGTCGACGTCGCCGAGAACAAACCTCGGGCGGATCCTGTTTGGCGGTTTCTACGGTCTCGGCTACATCCTGTTGTTCCGCATGCTGGATAACCACGAGGTTCCGACGTTCTGGGACAAGCTGCTTCCCGTCCCGATTCTCAACCTGCTTGTGCCGGCGTTCGACCGGCTCGCGCGCGCGGGGCTGGCGGGCCGCCTCAATCGCTGGTGGGAAGGCGCGACGACGCCGGCGCGACTGAACCTCGCGCACATGGGCGTGTGGATTGCCCTGTTTTCCGGCATGTACGCCACGGGTTTCATCGACGGACCGCACGAGGGGAATTCGATTTCCTTCTGGAAGAAGGCGATCGTGGAGGGCCGGCCGCACGCCGGTCACAGCCTTGTCATGGTGGCGGGGGCGCTCGCGGAAGGCGGTCATCGGCCGTCGGCGTTCAATGAGCTGGGCTGGATCTGCGCCAACGGACTCAGCACAACAACGGAAGGCGAAGTCGTCAGGAAGAACTCGGCGAGGGCCGCGACGTACTTCGCGACGGCCTGCGAGATGGGTGACATGAATGGCTGTGCGAATGTCGTCGTTCAGCATGTGTTTCGGCAGGCGGCGGCATCCGACGAAGCTGTCGCGCGGGCGCTGGATCGGCTGGAGGCGCAATGCGACGACAACGCGGATCCGCTGAGCTGCTATCTCGTCGGCGCGGCCTGTGAGACGGGTCGAGGCCGACCGGTCGACCCTGCGGCGGCCATCCGATACTACGAGCGATGTGGCGACAATCTCTATGCGAGCAAGGGCGTCGCGCGCGTCGTCCTGTCGCATGACGGCGTGAATCACGACTTGCGCGCCGTGTCGATTGTTCTCGGCGCGGCGACGAAACAGAGAGACGCCGAGAGCGCATGGTATCTCGCATACATGTTTCATCGGGGCCTGGGCGTGCCGCAGGACGAACGCAAGGCCCGGATTCTCCTGCGTCACGCGTGCACGCTGGGACTGGATCAGGCGTGCGACGCCGCGAATGCGAGTGACATTCCGCCCTACGAGAACCCGCCGATGAATGTGCCCGGCTGGCTGACGGCCTATCCGGTTCAATGACCTCGGCCCGACGTGCGATGTCGAGCTTGTTCGCAGGCCGCGGCGAAACCTCCCCTCGGGGCCGCGCATCGCCCTCTGGCGGGCCTTGCGCTTGACGCTTCGTGTTGTGGCTTCTAGCTTTCACGGGGCTCGCGGCAAGCTCGGCCGGTGGATGGACCGGCGCCAATGGGAGACAGGTGTCTATGAATCTAGTGACGGGAGCGACGGGTCTTCTCGGAAGCCACATCGTCGAGCAGTTGCGTCTGCGGGGCCGAGCGGTCCGCTGCCTGGTGCGCAAAGGGGCGGATACTTCCTGGCTGAAGACGCAGGGCGTCGAGCTGGTCGAAGGTGACCTGACGGACGCGGCGTCTGTCGTGCGCGCCTGCGAGGGCGTGCAGTGCATCTATCACGCCGCGGCGCGCGTCGGCGACTGGGGACCGTGGAGCGACTTCCGAAAGATCACGATCGAAGGCTCCTACAACCTTTTCGACGCGGCCGAGAAGGCGGGCGTTCCCCGGTTCATTCATGTCAGTTCGATCAGCGTCTATGGTCATCGCAATGAGAAGGGGCTGACGATCGACGAAACGCAGCCGCTGGGTGTCAACGTCCACAAGTGGTCGTACTACACGCGCGCGAAGGTCGAAGTCGAAAACGAACTCTGGCGGCGCCACAAGAATGGCTGCAAGGTCAAGTTCAGTGTGATTCGCCCCAGCTGGCTCTACGGTCCCCGCGATCGCGCGACGATCAAGCGGCTCGCGAATCTCATTCGCAGGCGCAAGGCGAAGCTGCTCGGCTCGGGTGACAACACGCTGAGCGTCGTCTATGCCGGCAACGTGGCGGAGGCCTGCATTCTCGCGGCCGACAGTCCGAACGCCGTCGGCGAGGCCTACAACTGCTGTAATGACGGCGACATCACGCAGCGCCAGTATTTCAAGCTCCTGTCCGACGCGCTCAGGGCGCCGCCGGTCACGAAGAATGTTCCGTTCGGGATCGTCTATAAAGTCGCCTTCTTCCTTGAGATCCTCGGCCACACGTTCAAATGGAAGAAGCCGCCGATGGTCACGCGTTACGCCGTCTGGCTCATGGGCCGGGACACGTACTTCACGGCGAAGAAAGCGCGGGAAGAGCTCGGCTGGGAGTCGACCGTGTCCTACGAAGAGGGCGTCCCCATGACCATCGACTGGTTCGAGGGGCGTCCGACGCCGGCGCCGAAGATGCGCGAACCCGCCATGGCCGGCTGAGTGAGTTAATTCAATCGGATGCCAAACGACGACGCGCCCTCATCCTTCAATGCGCCATCGGCGCCGTCCGAGACGCGGTCAGGCCGACGTCCGGCGCCCAGGTGGATCGTCCCGTTTCTCATTGTTGATACCCTCGTCTTCGCCGGCGTGTTGTACTGGCTCTTCGGATCCGCGCGCAGCGAGACAACGCGAGATGACACGCCCGCCAACGTCGAGGTGCGCGGCGCCCCGATCAACGAGCCCCGTCTCGAGAACGGTGCGAGCGACGCGGAGGAAGCGTCCGCGGCGTCGTCGACGGACGACTTCGGAGGGCTCGATGACGACGAGTGGGAAGATCTCGAGAACGACGAGATCGCGGCGCAGCCGGCGTTGTCGACAGGTCCGATCGCGCAGGCGCCACTGACGCAGGACAAGATCGATCTGCTGTTCGGTATGCAGCAGGCGCTGCCGCGGCCGACGATTGAGCGCGACGAATTCAGGGCCTATACCCCCGCGAGTTTTGAGGACATCGGCGACTGGAAGTACCAGCGTAACTGGTCCGGCCACGGAGTCGGGAGCGCCGGACCGAAGATTCCCGCCAACGTTCTCGCGTGGAACAATAAGAAGATTGCCATCCTCGGGTACATGCAGCCACTCGAACTCGACGAGAACAACCGCGTCAGGAGCTTCATGCTGATGCGAAATCAGGCCGCATGCTGCTATGGCGCCCCGATCACGCTGGCGGACTGGATCGAAGTAAAGGCCCCGGCGGGGCGGACGTTTGAAGCGACGCTGCACAAACCGATCACGGTGCTCGGCGTACTCGATGTCGGCGAGAAGCTCGTCGACGATTTTGCCGTCAGTGTCTTCCGCATGACGCCTGATCACGTCCTGCCGCCCGGCGAGACGCCGTAACGATCGACGCTCATCCGATAACCCGGGGCGCGGGCCAGACCCGGGGCGCCTGTCCAAATCAGAAAATCGACGCGGCGTCAGCCACGCCGGAATTCGACTGCGGCGTGAGGCTCGTCACGGGCCGATTGCCGCGTCCGATCGATGGGGCGGCGATGGGCGTCCGAAGATCGCGTGCACATCGCCACAACGCCCGCGGGGCGGTCTGGATTCGCGATTTCTTTTTATCGGGACGGTTCCCCTGCCGGGCGTCGGCGGCCTATTATTGAAAAAGCCGCAAGGTTATACTCGGAGATTGCATCCCTTCGTTCACGGGCGGCCGCCAGCGGCCCTCGGAACGCCAATGAACCGTCAACTACGCCCTGGAAACAGGGGGGAGATGACCGGCGCAGTCGTACGGGGAGCGACGTGGGGGTGATTTTCGCCGAACGGCCTTCGTCGGCGCGCGATGCGCGACGAAGCGTGCGGGAAAATCGCAAATGAAAGAGACGGAGAGTGACGGAGGAAGCAACAGCGAATTCGTCGGCGCGAGTCGGCGGTTTCGATATGGACCCCGCCTCTATACGTGTTGAAGTGACATTGCGGCGAGCCGGTCGGAATGACGTCGGTGTCCGTCGCTTTGGGGCGCCAGCGCGCATGCCAGTATTCACTAACTTTGAGGAGCAGGCTCGATGAAGCGACGTGGCAATCATGCACGGATCATCATCGCTCTGGGGTGCGCCGCCGCGACAGCGATGGCGCCGTTTGCGATGTCGCGGGTCCTTGCGGACGACGGACCCATCGGTCCGACGAACGACACGCGCATTGGCGCCCAGCGTCCGTCACAGGACGCGGCGTCACTGGCGGATGTGTGGCGCACACCGCCCGCGCAGAGCGCCGCGGGACCTCGTGGCCTGCCGACGCCGACAGGCGCGCTGGTGTACGACAACGGCATGGCGCTCGAGGATGTCGCCGACACGGCGTCGCAGTTCAGTCTTGCCCGGGACGGCGCTGTCAGCCCCTGGCAGTTCGTTGCGACTGTCGCCGACGACTTCATGATCGAGGATTTCGTCGCGCCGCAGCTGAACGTGCGCGTCACGACGGTTCGCGCGGCGTTTGCGTTCTTCAATCTCGGCGCCGATCCGAGTCCGACACCGTCCGGCCAGTGGACGCAGGGCGTTTACGTCATCGTCTATGAGAACTCGCTGCTCGATATTCCCAATGGTCAGCCCGACATCGATCCGACGAATCCCGTCGGGCCGATACAGTTCCTCGGCAACCCCGTTGCCGTGGTCGAGGTCCCGGTCAATCTGATTGTCGAAACGGAAGTGAGCGATTCCTGCAACGCTCGCTACGTTGTGGACATTCCCGTCGATATCGAACTTCAGAAGAACCGGCGCTACTGGCTGTCGGTCGTCCCGCGATACAAGGCGCCCCCGCAGTCGCAGTGGATTCCCTCGGATGTCGTGTCGACCGGCGCGACGTTTGACGCCCACATCGGATTCCCGGCGATCGGCACCGACTTCTGGACGCCCATCAACGGCAATTTTCAGAACGTCAACTGTCCCGACGCGCCGCTGGCGGGAACCCATCGCGACGTTTCCTTCAGCCTGTATGGCGTCGACACACCGCCCAGCGACCTCGTCTGCTGCGACGTGCTGACCGGCATGTGCTTCGAGAGCCTCACGGAGTCGGAGTGCCTCGCGCTGAATCCGTTCACGATTCCGTTCCCCAATGAAACCTGTTCGACCTTTATCTGCCCGCAGATCGTCGGCGCCTGCTGCAACGACATGACGGGGATCTGTTCCGACAACATCCTGCTGGAAGACTGTATTCCTTTCGGCAACCGATTCACGATCAACGGAACCTGTGCGACACTCGATCCGCCCTGCGGCACCACGGATCTCGGCGCCTGCTGTCTGCCGAATCGAACCTGCCAGGACCTGTCGCCGACGGAGTGCTCGCTGCTTGCCGGCGAGTGGTATGCGGGCGACTGCATGACGACGGGCTGCCCCGCGCCAAACGACGACTGCGTGGACGCCCAGGTCATCACGAGCGATGGCATCTACCCGTTCTCGACGATCAACACGACGACTGACGGGCCGATGGATTCGCCCGGCGGTTCGTGCACGGACGTCAACCAGGATGTCTGGTTCCGCTACATCGCCTCCTGTGACGGCGACGTCACGGCCACGACGTGCTTCGGCACGGATTTCGACTCCGCAATGAACGTTTATGAGGGCTGCTTCTGCGATTCCAACATGGGACCGCTGCTCGCCTGCTCGGATGACAAGTGCGGCCCGATGGGGGAAAAAGCGAGCGTGACGTTCGCCGCCCAGACGGGCGAGTGCTACCTGATCCGCGTCGGCGGCGCCCAGATGGCCGAGGGTGAGGGTATTCTCGTCGTCGGCTGTGTTCCGGCGCAGCTCGGCGCCTGTTGCGATCCGCTCGGTATCTGCGAGCTGAGGACGGAATCCGAGTGCGTGATGATCGGCGGCGACTTCACGATTGGTGAGCCCTGTTCGCCCCTTACCTGCGCCATGCCGGACAACGATGAGTGCGCCACGGCCGTCAGCATTTCCGAGGGGGTTTACCTCTTCGACAACATGGTCGCCACGACCAGCATGCAGCCCCAGCCGGGCGGCGGTTGCGCCGACATCGACAATGATCTCTGGTTCCGACATACGGCCCAGTGCGATGGAACGCTGATCGTCCGCACCTGCGATGCGACGGCCTTCGACTCGGCCGTCGCCGTTTACGACGACGACTGCGCCAATGGCCCGTCCTGTGCGCCGCTCGGTACCCTGCTCGGCTGCGATGACGATGGCTGCGGTACGACGGGTGGTCCGTCCGAGGTGTCTGTTGATGTCGTCGCCGGTCAGTGTGTTCTGATCCGCGTTGGCGGTGTCGCCGGCGCCATGGGCACGGGGACGCTGTCCGTCGCCTGTGTGCCGGCCGGTCAGGGCGCGTGCTGCGACGCCGTGACAGGCTGCGAGCTTCGCCTGGAGGCCGACTGCCAGGAGCCCGGCGACGAGTTCACGCTCGGCCGTCCGTGCAGCCAGGTGGTCTGCGAGGGACCTGTCAACGACAGTTGTGATGACGCCATCGAGATCACCAACGGCGTCCATGAGTTCTCGACGCTCCGCGCCACGACGGATGGACCGGCCGTTCTGGGCTGCCTGCCCGTCGATCGCGATGTCTGGTTCCGCTACACGGCCGACTGCGATGGTGAACTGGTCCTGACGCCGTGCTTCGAAACGAACTACGACGCGACAGTCGCTGTCTATGACACCTGCGTCTGTCCGAATGACGCCGCCGATCAGATTGCGTGCGTGTCCGGGACGATGGATTCCGGATGTGGACCGGACGGCGATCAGAATATCGTCCGGGCGCCGGTCCTCAGCGGTAACTGCTACCTGATCCGCATCGGTGGTGTCGGCGACAGTGTCGGCGCGGGCCGGCTCATTGTTGGCTGCATCCCGGCCGGAAGCGGCGCCTGCTGCCTGAACCCCGGCGACTGCGTCGTCATGACGGAAGCCGACTGCGTGATGATGGGCGGCGACTTCACCCCTGGCGAACTGTGTTCTTCGGCAACATGCCCGATTCTTGAGAATGACAGCTGCGACGGCGCCATCGCGATCAGTGACGGCGTCTATCCGTTCGATACGACGGACGCGAGCGACGACGGACCGATGGACTCGCCGGGCGGCGCCTGCACGGAGCTCGGCTTTGACATCTGGTACGCCTACACGGCGAGCTGCGACGGCCAGCTTCGCGTGAGCCTGTGCGACAACACGCTCTACGACGCGGCCATCGCGGTCTATGCGGGCCTGGACTGCCCGCCGCTCACAGGCCCGATCGCGTGTGATGATGATGGCTGCTCGCCGGACGGTCCCGCCGAGGTCTTCATCGACGTTTCCGTCGGCGACACGTTCCTCATTCGCATCGGTGGCGCCAATGGCGCGACGGGCGCGGGTGAACTTCTCGTCGAGTGTACGCCCGGCGCGGCCTGCTGCCTCGGCGATGTCAACATGGACGCGACGATCACGATTGACGATGTGTCCGCATTTGTCGCGGCGCTGCTCAATCCGCCCGCGACGATGGATCCGGCGTTCTGCCCGGCGGATACGAATGAAGACATGGCGATCGACGGCGCCGACATCGGCGTTTTCGTCGAACGGCTGCTCAGCGGCGCCGTCTGCGGAGGCCACGGTGATCCCGTGGGCGCCTGTTGTTACCCCGACGCGTCGTGTGTCGATCTGACGCAGGCGCAGTGCATCATGTCGGCGGGCGCCTACTTCGGCAACGGTACGAGCTGCATGATGTCGCCGTGTCCGCCGCCGCCGCCACCGCCGGTCAACGATGAATGCGCGAATGCGATCATGCTGTCCTGCAACACGCAGGTGGCCGTGAACAACACCTTCGCAACGACGACGGCCAATGAGCCTGCGTTCAGCTGCCGCTTCAACGGTCCCGGCCAGGGTGTGGGGACTGTCTGGTACACGTTCATCGCGACGGAGACGGATGCGCTGATCAGCACGTGCGGCTCCATGGCGCCTGTGAACGACACGCTCATGGCGGTGTACGAAGGCACATGTCCGAGCGACTCGGGCGCCGAGATCGCCTGCGTCGAGGACACAGGCGGCGCCTGCGGCCGACTGGCGCAGCTGTGCGTTGACGGCCTGGTCCCGGGCAATCAGTACACGATTCAGATCGCGTCGTATGACAACGCGTCTCGCGGCGTCCTGAACGTGTCGCTGACGTGTCCGTGTCCGCGGGGCGCCTGCTGCTATCCCGACAGCTCGTGCGTCGAGATGCGGGAAAACGAGTGCATCGACGCGGGTGGCGAATACAAGGGAGACGGCGTTCTGTGCGCGTCGAGCCCGTGTCCGCCACCGCCGGTCATCGAGTGCTGCAAGGGCGACGTGAACGGAAACGGCATGGTGGATGTCAACGACATCGCCCTGATGTCGGCGGCCGTGCTCAATCCGCCGCTGTCCGGCACGCCGGCTTTCTGTGTGGTCGATGTGAATGACGATGGCGTCATTAACGGCGACGACTTCCAGGCGTTCATTCCGCTGGCCCTGGGGCTGACGCCGTGTCCGGCCCTCGCGAACGACGCCTGCGCTTCGGCCATGGCGATATCCTGCGGCGCCCGTGTGCTCGTCGACAACACGCTCGCGACGACGGCAATCGACGATCCCGCCTTCAGCTGCCGCGCCGGTGGCGCCGGCCAGGGCGTCGGCACGCTCTGGTTCGAGTTTACGGCGACGGACACGACGGCCCGCGTGCGAACGTGTGGCTCGCTGGCGCCGGCGACGGACACAATCCTCGCCGTGTACGACAGCGCGAGCTGCCCGCCGGCGCCGGGCGACGAGATCGGCTGCAGCGAAGACGCCGGCCTGCCCTGCGGCGAACGCCTGAGCGAAGTCTGCGTCAGCGGTTTGTCGATCGGCCAGACCTACCTGATCCAGGCGGCGTCGTTCGATGAGGCGTCACGTGGGTATATCTCCGTCGAGGTCGAATGCCCGTGCCCGTAGCGATCAACCGGTCGTTCGCGCGGCGATGCCCGCTCCGAGGTTGATCCAGCCTCCCACCAACGAGTAACCCCACCGAGCCGCCGCAGTCATGCGGCGGTTTTTCTTTGCGCGACATCGTATTCCGCCGGCGCCGGCGGGCGGAGCGCGCTGTCCACGTCCGGCCGGCTGGGCCGTGGCGCTGATGCGCTGTATTCTTGGCCATTGCGAGGCGGATGCGTCACGCCTCGCTTTCGTGAGGGCCGAATCTTGAGCGATCATTGGTTCATGTGGGTGTGCGTCTTCGCGGTCGCAACGATGGTGGCGCCGCTCTTCGCGTGGTGGCAGCGACGTCGGGTTGTGGATGAGGATGGCGTCTGCGCCGGCTGCGGCTACGCCGTGCGAGGCTTGAGCGGTCCGATCTGTCCCGAATGCGGCGCCGACATCAACGATGTAGGTCTGCGCTATCCGAGCGCGTGGAACAGCTTTTCCATTCGAACGCGCAGGCTCGTTGGTGTCGGTGTGTGGACGGCGTGGCTGATCGCACTGCTCCTTCTGGGCTGGGCGCCCTACGAACGCCTTCTGCAACCGGGCGGTCGGAGCATCGGAGATTCAGTCAATTGCGAGAAGACGGGCGCAGGATGGCGCATCGTCATCGCGCGTTCCTGGTATGTCGAAGGGCTTGGCTTCGACAATGTCGTTGCTCCGCCAGTCGGCGCAGTACCTGAGCGATGGGGCGTTCGGCTCGATCGGGATCCCGGTCCGTGGTGCGGATGGGGACCGTCGGCGTTGGATGCGCAACGTCGCCTGGAGGATCCCTACTTCAGCTGTGACGCTGAGGCGGGTTTCTTCGTATTCGACACGCTTTCCGCGTGCTACGCATGGTCTGATCCGACTGATGATCATCTTCGGCTGAAAATCAATGGCGCGTGCGACGGCGAGTGGCGCGAACCCCTGCAAAGCTGGCTGGATCGCAATTGGGGCGATGCGCTGGGCGCCGGATTGTTTGACGACGTTGTTGCGCTGAGGGACGCGGTTGAGCGACAGCCCTTTCTGAAGCCGTTCGGGACGGTCTCCGGATGGACGATGACCTACGGGGGGAGTGGCCGCGACGTGTGGGAGGCCGGGCCTCGGGGTAACAACGCGATCGCCATCGGCTTAGGCGCACTGTGGATCGTCGGCGTGTGGTGGTTGTGTCGTCGCAGGGCGTCGGCCGTCGAGTCGGCGTCAACGGGGAGGGTGGCGACGGATGAGGCGTCTCGCGATTCTGCGATCGGGCCTGGACCCGACGCGATCATTCGGAGGCGTAAGCGCCTGACGGCGTTTCTCACCAGGGTCGCATTCTGTGTCGGGCTGACACTCGTGTTCGCCTATGGCGGTCTGTCGGGCTATCGATACTGGGAGTTCGGCCAGCGCCTGAAGAAGGTCAGAGCGTCGCTGATCGCATTGACCGGTGTATATCAATCACTGCCGGACGAGATTGTTCAATCACGTCGGGGACAGGAGATGCTCAAGGATCTCCTGCTTTCGAACGCGACCAGTCCGTTTGTGGCCGGCGCAATCTTCCGAGACCTGAAGGAGGCCGGCGTCGAGGGGCTGGACGAGGCGCTGATCGCCGCGTGCAGGGCGAGGCGGGCGTATCGGGGCAATCGCCCCTACGACTGGAGTTGGGTGTCTGACGAGTTTCGCGACTTCCCCGGTGTTCACGCCGCCGACCTCTCTGTGTCACTGACGACAAGCGACAACGTGAGCGATCGCCTCGGCGCCGCCAGTCAACTGCGGAACCTGGCGCAATACCTCGATCAGAAGACGATTCGCGGCGCGTTCGACAATGAGGCGTCGATCGAGGTCCGGATCGCGATCGCGTACCTGTTGAGAAAAATGGGCGATCACCACAGCGACGCGTGGATCAATCGAATTGTCCTGGAGCATGCGGACGATTCGGATCCGGCGGTCTTTCGGGCGGCAAAACGCGTACAGGACACGCCGCACGCCGAATCACGACAAGAGTGACACGACTGACTCGCGAGTCGCACCTGTGGTTATTTGCAGGCCGCGAGAACCCCCGCCGAGCCGCCGCAGTCGTGCGGCGGCTTCCTGTTGCGCGATGTCCTGTTCCGCCAGCGCCGGCGGGCGGAATGACCCGCTCATGGCTGGTCCCGCTCGGGTTGCGTAATGTTCCGCCCGCTCGCGACGCCTTTTGCCCGCTTCTTTGTCAACACGAGAACCCTGGCGCGAGATCTGCGGACCGAGATTCTGAATTTGAGATTTCAGGCCTTCAGCATGCGGTCGCAACGATTGTTCTGTCTCTCACGACTTGGAAAGACTCCTCACTCACGTCGCCTCAAGGGCGTGGCGGATGCGAGGCCTCGGCGCGGCCATTGCGTCACTTCGATTACGCCATCGCGCGGGGCGCCCGCGCCGTCGCGAACGGTCGCTCGACAAACATCGCCACGAGCGCGAGTCGCGTCAGCCCAAACGCGATCATCACGACGGTAAATAGCGGCAGGAACAGCTCGCAGGATGGTAGCGTCCTGCCGAGAAAGTCCGCTGAGTCCTCAAATGCGTTTCCCGTGAACGACGTCGAGGCGAGCCCAAGGATGATGAAGCAGAAGATGAGAGTGGCGACGGCAGCGCGAAACGCCGTGGTCCATCGCCCGTTTACGCACACGAGATCCTGGCGCAGGCCTGTTGCCAGCCAGCGGGCGATCGACACCCGCCCTCGCCCGTCGGCGAGATGGCCGCACTTGGCGCAACGCTGCGCGACCGACGCTTGCAGGGTGTGTCCGCAGGCGCGACACCAGTTCGCGTCCCTCTCGGCCGCCTCGAACTTGCGTCGCGATCGACGATAGAGCGCGAAAGCGACGCAGACGAGGATCCACCAGGGAACCTGGACCTGAATGCCGTTGTAGAATTCCGCCGTTGGCAGGAGGTGTTGTCGAATTTCGGGGATCGCCGACTCGCCGTATCCGACCCCGTAGATTCCGCCCGTCTGGATCTGGAAGTTCGCCGAGGAAACGGCGGGGGCATTCAGTTGGGCGACACCGTTCGCGACTTCGATCTCGAAGACGCCGCCCGCCCCGATGTTGACGAATCGCTGCGTCGTCATCGGTCCCGCAATGAGCAGGAGCAACGTGGCAATGAGAAAAAGGCGATACCTGAGCGGCCGTCGATCGGAATAGAACGGAATGGCGTTCACAAGACTTCCTCCAGGTGGTTTCTAAACCGGCTCAGCCCTCCGGAGAGATTCTACGCCCCGTATGTCGCCGAAGTCCATCTGTTTCGATGGCGAGCAGGCCCGTGTACGCTGTACCTTCGGTTCCTGAGACGTGTTGATATTCTCATGGGAACAGCGTGGTCATGCGCCGGTTTTTCCTGCGCCAAATCCCTGTCTTGCATCGGCGTCCGGCGTGCTGGCGCCGCCGTCCGAAATCGTCCACGAACCGGCTGAATCGCCGCATTGGTCGGGATGGGCTGAAATCCGCCGGCCGTTCCGGTATACTCAGTCGCATGTTCTGCTCACTGGCGGAGTGACGCGTGATTCGACGGACTGCAAGACAAATTGCGTGGGGCCTGGCGCTTTCCAGCGTCGTCGGTCTCCTGACGCCGTCGTCCGTTCTGCCGTGCCTGGCGGATCACTGTCGCGTCGTTGTCGTCGACAGCAGTTCCGTTGACGCCCGGTGCGTGTGTTGCGATGTCGCCGCTCCGGAAACGCGCGCAGTTGATGCGCCGCACGATGATGCGCCGTGTGACTGCCCGCCAACGTGCCCCGCGCCGTGCGGATTCGGCAAGATACCGTGCTCCATCGCGGCTTCGGTATCCATCGAACGCTATTCCGCGCCGCCGCTCGGCGGGCTGTATGGATCCGAGTCTGAGCCATCGAGCGCTGAACTGACAGGCATTTTTCACCCTCCGCGATGCTGAATTGAGCGCGCGGTTCCCGCGCGCAATCCCCAGTTTCACACATAAGACGATTGAATCGATCGTACGTGATCGTGCGCCGTCGGCGTTCCCATCCGGGAGTTGAAGTTCCCGTTGTGCTGGAAGTCGTGGTCGACGGCGAGATATCAGCGCCGTGTCTCTGGAAAGACGCGAGCTCGTCCCGGAGGTTTGAATCCAATGACGATACAGGGCGACCTGAAGTCGCTGACGCGAGATCGCAGTCCAGCGAAGGACAACGTGGATTTGCGCGCGGCGCCGCCGAAACGGCGGCTTACAACCCGGTTGCTGCTGCCCGGCGCAATCCTCTCAGCGACGCTCGGGATTCTTGGGTACTCATCTCGGGAAACGCTTCGATCCGCGACGGAGGTCGAAGTCGCTCCCGTCATCGCCAAAGTCGAGGCGACATCAACGGTTGAGTCAGAGGTTGTTGTGCAGGCGCCCGGCTGGCTGGAGCCGGATCCATTTCCGGTGGCCGTATCCGCTCTCGCCGACGGCGTGATTCGTGAAGTACTCGTGCTGGAGGGTGATCGCGTGACAGCCGGGCAGGTCGTTGCGAGGCTCATCGATGACGACGCCCGGATCGCGATGTCCGAAACCAACGCCCAGGTGGCGGAAGCGGAGGCGATGCTGGCGTCCGCGAAGTCACTGCATGAAGAAGCGCAGCGGAATTGGGAGCATCCGATCGAACTGACACGCCGACGGGATGCGCTGGTCGCTCAGCTTGCGGAACGGCGCGCGGAACTGGCGCGATGGCCATCGGAAGTGGCGAGCGAGGAGGCGGCCGCGACGTCGCTGAAGGCGGACCTGGAGCGGATCGCCCCGTTGCGCGAAGGGGGGCGGGCAAGTGAGATCGAATACGTGCACGCCAGGCAGGCGTTTGAGGCGCAACAGGCGGAGGTAGTTAAGGCGCGTCTGCGAGAGGCGATTCTGATCGCTCAGATAGCAGGAATCGAGGCGGACCTGGCGGCGGCCCGCGAGCAGCTCGAATTGCGAATTGCGGACAGGCGGGCGCTGACGGAAACAGCCGCCATGGTGCGCCGGGCGGAGGCGTCCCTGGCGCGGACCCGGGCGCTGCGAGACAAGGCCGCATTGGCGCTTGAACGGATGGAGATTCGTTCGGCCGCGAATGGCGTGGTGATGGCGAGATTGGTCGCGCCGGGCGCAAAGCTGATGCTCGGGATGGACAACCCGCAGTCGGCGCAGGCGATTCAACTGTACGACCCGGAGAAACTCCAGGTGCGCGTCGATGTTCCCCTGGCCGACGCGGCGAAAGTCGCTGTGGGCCATCCTGCGGAGGTCATTGTCAATGTGCTGCCGGATCAGGTGTTCAAGGGGCGTATCACGCGTGTGGTTCACCAGGCGGATGTGCAGAAGAACACGCTGCAGATGAAGGTCGCGATCGAGGATCCGACGCGCGACCTGAAGCCGGAAATGCTCGCAAGGGTGCGATTTACGGGCGACGCGGCCGGATCGGATGCGACGCGCAGGACAGGGGGGCGCGTTCTGTATGTTCCGAGAGGCGCGGTATCCGATCGTTCCGGCGACGCCTTCGTCTGGATCGCGGATACCGTCGCAGGGGCGTCGCGGCGCGTCAGCGTGAGGGCGGGGCGAGAGACACAGGACGGCTATGTGGAGGTCAGTGGTCACCTGCGTATCGGCGATCGTGTCATCGTCGATGCGCCAGACGACCTGTCAGAGGGTGAGGCGATTCGAGTCATTTCCGAAGCGAAGGAGAGTCGCGATGGCGCTCATTGAATGTCGCAGCCTGACGCGCACCTACGCGAAAGGTGACACAAAGATCACGCCGCTGGCGGACCTCGACCTCGACGTTGAGTCGGGCGAATTTCTCGCCCTGATGGGACCTTCCGGAAGCGGTAAGTCAACACTGCTGAACCTGATCGCGGGCATCGATCGGCAGACGTCGGGACGCCTTGTGATCGATGGGCACGACCTCTTCGAACTGTCGAGAAGCAGGCTGGCGGCGTGGCGAAGCGAATACGTCGGCTACATTTTTCAGTTGTACAACCTTGTGCCGACGCTGACGGCATACGAGAACGTTGAGTTGCCGCTGCTGCTGCATCGGATGAACCGCCGGACGCGGCACGAACGTGTCTCGCTGGCGATGGAGCTCGTCGGGATCGCCGATCGGCGGGATCACTTTCCGCGCCAGTTGTCGGGCGGCCAGGAGCAGCGTGTGGCCATCGCACGCGCGATTGTCACGGACCCGCGAATCGTTGTGGCCGATGAGCCGACCGGCGACCTGGATGCCGCCAGCGCCCAGGCGATCATGGCGCTGCTGGCCCGGCTGAACGAGGAACTGGGCAAGACGATGGTCATCGTGACGCATGACGCGTTCGTCGCGTCGGTGGCGCACAAAACGCTGCATCTGGAGAAGGGGCGGCTGATTGAGAGTTCGGCGGTCGTCGCGGGAGGCGCCTCATGATTGCGCCGCGGATGTTCCCGCTCGTGTTCAGGCAGCTGTGGCGAGCGCGCATGCGCAGCGGCCTGACTGTCACCGGCGTGGCTGTCGCCATGTTCCTGTTTTCAGCCGTCCAGGCGATGCAGGAAGGCGTCGATGCGGCCACGACGACGCGCGCGACGGACACGACACTCGTCGTCTATCGCAAGGATCGCTATTGCCCGTTTACGAGCCGGATGCCGCAGTCATACGCGCGCCAGATCGAGCGAATCGACGGCGTTGTTTCCGTCGTCCCGATCAAAATCGTCGTCAGCAACTGTCGAACGAGTCTGGATGTCGTGACGTTTCGGGGTGTACCGCAGGAGGACTTCATTCGGAGCTTCGCACCGCGCCTGGAGGTGATCGCAGGTTCATTGTCGGAGTGGGAGAAGCGCAGCGACGCGGCGCTCCTGGGGGAGACGCTGGCGAGGCGACGTGGCCTGCATGTGGGAGACCGATTTGAGGCGGCCGGCATCACGGTTTACGTGGCGGGGATCATTCGTTCGTCATTGGCGTCGGATCAGAACGTGGCCTACGTTCAGCTCGACTTTCTCCAGTTCGCCTCCGACAGCCGCGCGGGCGGAATCGTGACGCAGTTCAACGTCAGTGTCACGTCGCCGGAGACGCTGGACAGCGCCGCGAGCGCGATCGACGCGATGTTTGCGGCGGCCCAGGAACCGACGAAGACGAGCCCGGAAAAGGCGTTCGTTGCACGGGCGGCCGCCGACGCGATCGAGATTGTCGGGTTCATGCGCTGGCTGGGATGGGGATGCCTGGCCGCGGCCCTGGCGTTGATCGGGAACGCGATCGTGCTGAGCGTGCAGGATCGGATACGGGATCACGCAATCCTGCAGACGCTCGGCTTCAGGAGTCATCTCATCGCGAGATTGCTGATGAGCGAGGCTGTGGTTCTGAGTACGGCGGGCGCGGCGATCGGGAGCGGACTGGCGTGGCTGTTCCTGTCGCGGTCGGCCCTGGCCCTGTCGGTGGAAAGCCAGTCCATTCCGATTGCCGCCGCGCCGACGACGATGGCGCTCGCGGTCCTGATTGCGGCGGGCGTCGGCCTGCTGGCCGGCGTGGCGCCGGCGTGGCGGGCGTCGCGACGCGATATCGTCAGTTGTTTCAGGGCGGTCTGACACATGATTCGAATGAAACTGCTTCCGTTTGAATACGCCGTTCGGAATCTCGGTCGTTCTCCGCTTCGAATGGGTTCGAGCGTGCTGGGTTGTGCGCTGGTCGTCGGGCTGGCGCTCGCGGCGGGCGGGTTTGTGCGCGGAATGTCGCAAAGCCTCTCCGTGCACCACACGGCGGAGAACGTGATCCTGTTAGGGGCCGGAAGTGAGGAGAGCGTCGAACGCAGCCAGATCGGTCGGGATGTACCGACGCTGCTTGTCGCCAGCGTCCCGGGGCTCCGTCGGCGAATGGGGGTTGATTACGTGTCGCCCGAGGCGCACATGGCGCTCGTTGTGAAACGCAGCGCCGCCGCCGAAGACGAGTTGACCGCCGTCTTCCGTGGTGTGACGGATGCGGCCTTCCTGGTCCACCCGGAAGTGCGCATCGTCGAAGGACGCGCGCCGCGCGCCGGAAACGATGAGATTATGGTCGGGCGATTCGCGGCGACGCGACTGGGGATCGACGAGGCGGCGCTGGCGGTCGGAGAGCGGCTCTGGTTTGACAATCGCCCGTGGGAAATTGTCGGCCGGTTTGCCGCGCCAAAGACGGTGATGGACGCGGAGATCTGGACGCCTCTGACGGACCTTCAGATCGCGACCCGGCGCGACACACTGTCCTGCGTCGTTGCGACGCTGGACAGCGCGGAGTTCGCAGATGTCGACGTCTGGTGCGCCCAAAGGCTGGACCTGGAACTCGTGGCGATTCGCGAGTCGGACTACTACTCGGCCTTGCTGGCGTTTTACGGTCCGCTCCGCGCCATGATATGGGCGACGGCGCTGCTGATCGGGCTCGGAGGCGTATTCGGCGGACTGAATACGATGCACGCGGCGTTTGCGAATCGGGTTCGTGAACTTGGCGCGTTGCGGACGCTTGGCTTCTCGCGGCGCGCCATCGCCATCAGTTTTCTGCAGGAGTCGGCGCTGGCCGCCGCGGCGGGTGGGCTGCTCGCCGCGATGGTCGGGCTGGCGCTGCTCGACGGGATCGCAGTGCGCTTCTCGATGGGGGCGTTTGCCATCGTGATCGACGAACGTGTGATGTTGACTGGACTTGCGGCCGGCGCCGCAATCAGCGTGGTGGGCGTGACGCCCGCCTTGTGGCAGTGTCTGCGTCTCCCCATTGCGGAGGCGCTGAGACGAGACAGTGTTTGATCCGGCGACGTCGGACTGAGCAAAGGAGTCTGCAATGATGATCGTAATTCGAGTCGGCGGTCTGGCCGTTCAGTGCTGCGTGATGCTGGCGGGTTGCGAACGCGGGACTGACACGCCGAATCAAGAGACAGCGAACGCCGGCGCCACGATTCCAGCGGCTGTATTCGTCGAAGCGTCACCGGGCGACGCCATCGGTGTGAAGGCGCTGAAAGACAGTGGCCGAAGGGAGGGCGATGTGATTGTGCGGGGCCGAATCGGTGGACGAGCCCGGCCCTTTGTCGAGGGCGCTGCGGTGTTCGTACTGGTGGATTCGGCGCTGAAGCCGTGCAACGAACTGCATGGCGACAAATGTGCGACGCCGTGGGATTACTGCTGCGAAACGCCGGAAGCAATGGCTGCAAACACGCTGACGGTGCAGATCGTTGATGCCGACGGGAGACCGATTCGGCGGAGCGCGGAAAATGCACACGGGCTGGCGTCGTTGAGTACTCTCGTCGTTGCGGGGGAGATCGCAGGCTCGTCCTCTGAGGGCGCCCTGATC
>Ga0116152_10000793_pt1 | contig 26114 bp, 20 predicted proteins | sample AD_UKC119_MetaG_FD_89894 | JGI IMG/M metagenome (GOLD analysis project Ga0116152, IMG submission 89894) | Active sludge microbial communities of municipal wastewater-treating anaerobic digesters from Hong Kong - AD_UKC119_MetaG | ecosystem: Engineered > Bioreactor > Anaerobic > Digestate...
GAAATAGAGGAACAGGTGCACCATGACGTTATCGCTTTCGTATCGGCGGTCGCTGAAAAAGTCGGGGAAAACGGAAGATACATCCACCTCGGCCTGACAAGCAGCGACGTGATTGATACAGCATCATCCCTGTCCCTGAAACGCTCTTTTTCCATTGTGAAGGAAAAAACGGAGGCCCTTATGGATGTTATTGCACGACGGGCAGAGGAATTCAAATACACCCCCTGTGTCGGGCGCACCCATGGGATCCACGGAGAACCCACCACCTTCGGGCTGAAGCTCCTCAACTGGCTCTACCAGCTCCAGAGGGACACGGAACGGCTGGAACTCGCGGAAGAACAGGTCAGTTACGGGAAGATTTCAGGGGCAGTGGGAACCTACGCCCACTGTGAACCATCGGTGGAGCGGAGAGTGTGCGACCTCCTCGGCCTCAAACCCTCTCTTGTATCAACACAGATTCTCCAGAGAGACCGGCACAGCAACGCAATGAATGCTCTGGCCCTTCTTGGAGGCGCTCTCGACCGTTTTGCAACAGAAATCCGCCACCTGCAGCGAACCGAAGTAATGGAGGCAATGGAACCCTTCGGCGCCAAGCAGAAAGGATCGAGTGCCATGCCCCACAAGAGAAATCCCATCCTGTGCGAACGCATTTCCGGAATGAGCCGCCTTCTGAGAGGATACGCCCTCACCGCCATGGAGAACATGACCCTCTGGCATGAACGGGACATCAGCCATTCCTCGGCTGAGAGAGTCATCTGGCCGGATGCCTTTCACCTGATAACCTATATGCTCTCAAAAATGACATATATTGTGAAAAATATGGTTGTAAATACTTCAAAAATGAGAGAAAATCTGGATATAACCCGGGGACTCGTCTTCAGCCAGCGCGTTCTCCTTGACCTCGTGGAGCGATTCAACCTTCCAAGAGAAGAGGCATACGCCATTGTTCAGGAAAACGCGATGAAATGCTGGTCCGGCCGGAAATCATTCCGGGAGCTGCTTCTGGAGGACGACCGGGTTTCATCCCGGATCAGCCCGGAAGACCTGGGAGATCTTTTTTCTACAGATCATTATTTTCGCTGGGTTGACGAGATATTCGCACGTTTCCGCCGGTAACAGGGCAACATACAATCTATTCGGGAGGAGATACTATGTTTGCTGCTGACAGGAACCTTGCGCTCGAACTGGTACGGGCAACCGAAGCCGCCGCCATGGCCGCGGGACGATGGATGGGGCGGGGAGACAAGAACGCCGTCGACGGTGCGGCGGTAAATGCCCTCAGATACATTCTCAACACAGTGAGCATGTCCGGCGTGGTTGTGATCGGCGAAGGGGAAAAAGACGAAGCTCCCATGCTCTACAACGGAGAGAAGCTTGGAGCGGAAAAGGCCCCTGAAGTCGACATAGCGGTCGATCCCATTGACGGAACCCGGCTCACCGCCCTCGGGTTAACCGGTGCCATAAGCGTTGTTGCCGTTTCTGAACGGGGAACCATGTTCAACCCCAAGAACATATACTACATGAACAAGCTCGTCGTCGGTCCGGAAGCGGCTGACGTTATCGACATCAACCTCTCTCCCGAGGATAACGTGGCCCGTGTTGCAGAGGCCAAGGGAAAGGCCCTCGATGACATAACGGTGGTCATCCTTGACCGCCCGCGGCACGAGGAACTGAAGACCCGGGTACGGAGTGCCGGAGCAAGAATAAAGCTTATACCGGACGGAGACATAGGCGGGGCCCTTCTCACGTGCAAGGACCAGGGCGGGGCGGATGTTCTCATGGGTATCGGCGGATCTCCCGAAGCCGTCATTACCGCCTGCGCTATCAAGTGCCTGGGAGGCAACATGCAATGCAAGCTGTGGCCGAGAAATGACGAGGATATAGCGGAAAGCAGAAAACGGGGCCTTGATCTGGACCAGGTTCTTTCCATCAACGATCTCGTCAGGGGTGACAACGTGTTCTTCGCCGCCACGGGCGTTACCGACGGAGACTTTTTGAAGGGAGTCCGCTACGAAGGACGGGAGATTCACACCAGTTCCATGGTCATGAGATCGAGAAGCGGCACCATCCGTTTTGTTGACAGCATCCACAAACAGAAAAAACTTTCGGAACTCTCAAAGGTCAGCGGCATCGAGTACAGCACCGTCTGATAATAAAGAACAGGAACAGCAGGGCGGGGAAACTCACTCTCTCCGCCCCGCTGTTTTTATTTCTTTTTCCACCGCTCAGCCCCTATGGCCACCTGGCCGACGGAAACGCATTCGTCGTTTGGAGGAACAAGCCGGTGGAGCAGGGAATTGAGTCCCTTTTCTCCGAGGAGCTTTCGTACCGTTGCGGTCAGCCTTCTGTTCTGCCAGACCCCTCCCGAAAGAGCAACATCCCGTATCCCCGTTTCTTCAGCAAGGCAGCCGCATATTTCTGCCACTCCGAGGGCAAGTCCGGTATGCACCGCTCCGGCAATGATTTCCTTCCTCATCGTGCCCACATTATCCGCAACCCATCGGACTGCCGGCTTCCAGTCAAGGATGAACCGTCCTTCCCTCCGTTCCACAGTAAAAGGAGCACTGAGCTGTCCGCCTTCGGCAATCCCTTCAAGAGCCATGGCAGCCTGTCCGTCAAAGGTTATTCTTTCCATGAGACCGAGAAGGGCGGCAACTCCGTCGAAAAACCTTCCGCAGGACGTCGTAACGGGTGAAAACCGGAGAACGGAAAGAATCATGGGGATCATGTCTTTCCTGCCCGGCCAGAGTTTTTCTCCAAGCTGCCGTGCGGTTTCTTCTCCCAGTGTTTCGACGAGAAGGGAAAGCCCATAGCGCCAGGGTTCCGCAACGGAGGCATCTCCTCCCGGAAGGCGGGAAGGGAGAAAATGTCCCCTTCGCGAAAAGCCTGAAAAGTCACCCACAAGAAATTCTCCTCCCCATACTGTTCCGTCCTCACCGTATCCGGTACCGTCAAAAATCGCACCTATGGCCGGGCCCCTGACCCCGTTTTCCAGAAGGCAGGCGGCGAGATGGGCATGATGATGCTGTACTGCCAGTTTTTCTCCCCTGAAGCCGGGGAGGTTCCCGAGAGCTGTTGCGGTGGAAAGAAACTGGGGATGGAGATCATGGACAAGATATTCGGGCGTGAGTTCATACAGCGTCAGGAAATGCTTCATGGCCCGCCCGTAATAGACCGCCGTTTCTCTCTGTTTCATGTCTCCGAGATATTGTCCCGGAAACAGCAGATCTCCCTTGGAAACGCAAAAAGAAGACTTCATTTCCGCACCCGCTCCGAAGATGACGGGAGAATCTGCATGAAGAGCCATCGGAGCCGGAATATACCCTCTCGCTCTCCGGAGAAGGAAGTATGACCGTCCCAGGGGAGCGGCTACGGAATCATCGATGGCCATGTATATCTCCCTGTCGTGGAGCAGGAAAAAGTCAGCGATACCGGAAAGGACTGAAAGGGCTTTCTCGTTCGAGGAAACAATAGGCTCATCTGAAAAATTGGCACTGGTCATGATCAGGGCTTTCTTTTCCTCGAGGATGAGATGGTGGAGCGGTGAATAGGGAAGGAGAATCCCCACTGTTTTCTGTCCCGGAGCAACAAGGTCCGACAACGGGTACTCCGCTCTCCGGCAGCAGAGAACAATGGGTTTTCTCGGGGAAAGCATCAATTCCCGGGCACTTGCCGGTATGTGCGCCATTCTCTCAGCCTCTTCGATGGAAGAGGCCATCACGGCGAAAGGTTTGTCCTTTCTCCCCTTTCTCCGCCGCAGCCGGGCCACGACCTCGTCACTGAAGGGAGTGCATGCGATGTGGAACCCCCCGATACCTTTGACGGCAATTATCCTGCCCTCATCGAGAAGGGCGGAGCATTTCCCGACGGCCTCATCGCCCCGGCAGAGAACCGTTCCCCAGCTGTCGGTCAGCCAGACCGAGGGTCCGCAGTCAAAGCAGGCATTAGGCTGCGCATGAAACCTCCGGTCGGAGGAGTCATGATATTCCCGGCTGCAGGAAGGGCACATGGGAAAAGGGGCCATAGCCGTTTTCGGCCTGTCGTAGGGAAGGTCCCGTATGATTGTGTACCTCGGACCACAGTTCGTGCAGTTGATGAAGGGGTACCTGTATCTTCTGTCGGACGGATCACGCATCTCGGCGGTACAGTCGTCACAGACGGCGAGATCGGGCGGAATAAGTACGGATTGGTCCTCCTCCTTTTTGCTCCCGAGAATCCGGAACGTCTTTTCGCCCGGGTCTGACGCCGGTCGGTTCTCGAGAACGACTGCCGAAGTGATGACTGAAGCGGGAGGGTTTTCGGCAGAAAGAGACTGAAAAAAACTGTCCAAAATCTCCGGTTCACCGGTAAGCTCTATCTCCACACCTCCGGAAGTGTTTCTGACGGAACCGGCAAGGCCAAGCCTTTCTGCCAGCCGAGCGCAAAAAGGACGAAATCCGACACCCTGAACGATGCCGGAGACGAGAATCTTTCTATGGGAAAGCATTGACAAACCTCCAATCTGATTGCATTGTAATATACAAAGAAAAAGGTGCATAGTGGGACGGGGTGATGAAGCTATGTCTCTTTTGGACTTTGGTCTTATCCATGTTTATATGGGCGAAGGCAAGGGAAAAACCAGCAGCGCCCTTGGGCTTGTGGTTCGAATGGCCGGATGCGGCGGAAAAACCGCTTTCATCCAGTTCATGAAGGGGTGGGTGTACAGCGAAGTCCGGGGACTCTCGTTTCTTCCCGGAGTAAAACTTATTCAGACGGGAAGGCCGGATTATATTTACCCCGGAAGCATCGACCCTGTGGATTATGCCGAAGCGGAAAAAGGGCTCCGTGCGGCGCGGCAGATCCTCCAGTCAGGGTGTTATGACCTGGTGATCCTTGACGAAATCAATGTTGCCCTGTCTTTTGGACTTCTTCCGCTTGGTGAAGTGGTTGATCTTCTCAGGCAAAAACCTCTCCATGTGGAAGTTGTGCTCACAGGAAGAAATCCCCCCAAGGAACTGATTGAACTCGCCGACCTGGTGACGGACATGGCCGAGATAAAACACCCTTACAGGAAGGGAATCCTGGCCAGAAAAGGAATCGACTGCTGAAAAGGCAACTGAATACATGACATATTCCGGGAGGATATCTCTATGGCCAAACGAACTGTCGGGAAACAGCTTTCACTTGAACAGCTCCGAAAAAAAACCGATATCGGGTCTCTCGGCTTCACGACAACCGAGGATCTTCAGCCCCTGCAGGAATTTATAGGACAGAAACGGGCCGTTTCCGCCATTTCCTTCGGACTCGAAGTGGAGAGCAAGGGGTACAACATCTTTGTCCTGGGCAACCCGGGCAGCGGCAGAACGACTTATTCTCTTGAGCGGCTCAAGACGGCGGCGGCCAAAAGGGCAGCCCCGGACGACTGGGTCTATGTGTACAACTTTGACGATCCCGGACAGCCCCTGGCTATAAATCTCCCCGCTGGAAAGGGAAAAGCCCTCGGCGCAGCCTTTGATGACCTTCTCGAAGAACTCAAGGTCGCCATCAGCAAAGCCTTCGAGAAGAGCCAGTACGAAGACGCGAAGGCGCAGCTGGTGAAAGAGTTCCAGGAAGAGGTCAACCAGCTTATGGAAGAAGTGAAGGGCTGGGCGGCCGAAAATGAATTCTCCCTGAAAAGAACTCCTCAGGGATTCGTCAACATTCCCCTTACCGAGGAAGAAGGCGAAAACGGGGAGAAAAACAAGCGCGAAATCCAGCAGGAAGAGTTCGAGGCCCTCTCTGAAGAGGAGCAGAAGACCTGGCAGAAGAAATCAGAAGAAGTCTCCCAGAAAACCCTGGATACCCTCAGGAAAATCCGCGACCTGGAAAAAGGCCTCAAGGAGCGCATCGTCAAGTTGGAGGCGGAAATCTGCAGAAACGCCATAACACCCTATCTCCAGGACGTAAAGGAGAAATTCGGAACAACCGAGATTCTGTGTTCATGGATCGACGACCTGACCGAAGACATCATAGACAACTTCAGCATCTTCGTCGCGGCCGCAAAAGACGAAAACGCCGACATAGACTTCACCCGGTACACGGTGAACGTCTTCGTGTGCAACGATCCGGAACACGGTTCTCCCGTCATATGGGAGACAAATCCGACATATTACAATCTTTCCGGGAAGGTTGAATATGAAAGCCGCCAGGGATACCTGTACACCGATTTCAGAAAGATTGTCCCCGGAGCGTTTCAGAAGGCCAACGGCGGGTTTCTCGTTCTTGATGCGGAGAAAGTCCTTCTCAACTTCATGTCCTGGGAAGCCCTCAAGAGGGTTCTCAGGACCGGGGAGGCAAATATCGAAAACCTTGGGGAGCAGTACGGAGCCGTTCCTGTCTCTTCCCTCAGGCCCCAGCCCCTCCCCATCCGTTTCAAGGTCGTCATGGTGGGGACGCCATACCTGTATGCCCTGCTTCAATACTACGATCCCGAGTTCCTGAAAATGTTCAAGATCAAGGCAGACTTCGATACGGACATGCTGAGGACTCAAGAGACGGAACGGCAGATGGCCCAGTTTATAGCCACCTGCCTGAAGCGGGAGAACGGCCTTCCCTTCGACGCTTCCGGGGTGGCGGAGGTCATCGACTGGTCGAGCAGGACAGCCGATGACCAGGAAAGAATATCCACGGAGTTCAACAAAATAACAGAAGTCATCGTCGAATCATCAGCGTGGGCAAAAGCGGACGGAGCCCTCCTCGTCACCGGTCAGCACGTGCGAAAAGCCGTGGAGGAGAAGAAGTTCCGTTCGAACCTGATCCAGGAACGGATCGCGAGGGCTTACGAGGACGGGGTCATCAGGATAGACACCTCCGGAGAAATCGTGGGCCAGATCAACGGCCTCTCCGTTGTGGATCTCATGGACTACCGCTTCGGCCATCCTTCAAGGATTACCGCGAACGTCTACATGGGGCAGGAAGGCGTTGTCAACATCGAGCGGGAAGTGAAGCTCACAGGACCTATCCACAACAAGGGACTGCTTATCCTGACAAGCTTCCTCGGACGGAAATATGCCCAGGACATGCCCCTCTCCCTTTCGGCCCGCATCACCTTCGAACAGATGTACGGAGGCATCGAGGGAGACAGCGCCTCTTCCACGGAGCTGTACTGCCTTCTTTCCGCCCTTTCCGGGACCCCCCTGAAGCAGGGATTCGCTGTAACCGGATCGGTGGACCAGTTCGGCAACATTCAGCCCATCGGCGGAGTCAACGAGAAGATAGAGGGCTTTTTCCAGTACTGCGAACACCGGGGCCTCACTGGGGAGCAGGGCGTTATCATTCCGGCCCAGAACGTCCGCCATCTCATGCTCGAGGAAAAAGTCCTGGAAGCGGTCAAGGCCGGAAGTTTTTCGGTTTTCTCCGTAACGACCATCGACGAGGGGATCGAGCTTCTGACGGGTGTTTCATCATCCACGATCCACAGGAAGGTGAAAAACAGGCTGAAGAAATGGATGAAGGAAGGGGCCAGACTCAAGAAAAAATACAAGCTCGAGGCTGAAGAAGACAACAGAGCGGAGGAAGACAACAACGATGGGGAAGAGTAGTTTTTCCCGTCCTGCTGCAATCGACAAGGTATTCGACGGCCTGGAAAAAATGTGGGGGAATGAATCGGCTCCTCCGGACCTGGCTCATGACGAACCTCTCGACGGGCTCGTGCTGACCCTTCTTTCCCAGAACACTAACGACCGGAACAGGGACCGGGCCTTTGCGGCTCTCAAGGTGCGTTTTCCGGAATGGGAAGCAGCCGCTGCGGCTGCTTCAGAAGACATCGCCGAATGCATCAGGCCCGCCGGGCTGGCAAGAACAAAATCGGAGAGAATGCTCCGCATCCTGGATATGATCAGGAAATCCTTTGGCGGTTATTCACTGAGGGATCTCAAATCCTGGGAAGGGGCGAAGGTAAGGGAATACCTTTCCTCCCTTCCGGGAATCGGCGCAAAGACCATCGCCTGCGTCATGCTGTTCGATCTCGGGAAACCGGCTTTCCCTGTAGACACCCACATCGCAAGGTTCTGCAGGCGGATGGAATGGGTTCCGGAAAAAACGGCCCCGGAGGATATTCAGGGTCTCCTCGAGGAATGGGTTCCCCAGGAGCGTTTTTACGGGGGGCACATCAATATCATTGAACATGGCAGAGGCATCTGCGGTGCAAGAAAACCGGACTGCGGCAGATGTCTCATCGCCCTGCTCTGTCCATATAACGGAAAAAACGGGGCCCTCTCATGAGGGTCCCGTTTTTCACCGACGATTATCAGGATTCTTCTTTCCGCAGTCTTTCAAGCACTATTTTATAGCCGTCAGCTCCGTATTCCAGGAATTTTTTCACCCGGCTGATTGTCGCGGTGCTGGCACCCGTCTGCTGGGCAATCTGGGGGTATGTATACCCCTCACTCAGGAGGCGCGATACTTCAAGACGCTGGGCCAGGGCCCTGATTTCCCCTATGGTCGCCACGTCTTCGAGGAAACTGTAAATTTCCTCCGGAGTTTCGAGGGAGAGAAGCGCTTGGCAGAGCTGATCCGTTAATTTATCCTTCCATTTTTCGACCATAAATGGCACCTCCTCGGCTTCTAAACCGTTCAGGATTTTTTCCCCAGTAAAGAAAAGAAACGAAGAACTTCAGCCATTTCATCCTCTGTCCCGATCGTCAGCCTGATCCAGCACTCCCTGTTTCCTGTTTCCGGCGTCAGACCAAGAAATTTGAAGCAAAAATCCTCTTCAGCAGCAGAACGTACCATCCCTTCCGGAAAAGGAATCCGCAACAGAAGGAAATTTCCGTCGCTCCTGAATGCCTTCCACCCTTCAAGGACATTGATGCACTGCCGGACAGATTCACGCAGTTTTTTCACTTTTTGTGCTGAGATGGCAGGAAACTCCGGATGGTCAAGGACAATTTCCGCGGCGGCTTCCTGGAAAATGCCGACATTGAAGGGGCTTCTTGCCTCTTCGAGTGGGGATGCGGCAGAAATGCCGCAGTACGCCCATCCGAAACGGATTCCGGCCATTCCCCATGCTTTTGAGAGTGTTTTCAAAACAATGACTCTGTCGGGAATCCCCTTTCCTGAAAAACCGGCCAGGAAAGTGGAATCAGCGAATTCACCGTATGCTTCATCGACCACGACAAAGGACTCACTTCGGGCAATCACATCTCCGATAAAAGAAGAAGGCAGACTTGCTCCGCTTGGGTTATTCGGCGTATCGAGAAGCACCAGGGCCGGTTTTTCCCTCTCAACCGCTTCGAGAAACGGTCCGGCGGGAAAAACGGCTTCATCTCCCTCCATGTGGATGGGAAGAGTGATATGTCTCGCTCCTGCCATCCGCGACAGCCTGTAATACTCCGAAAAAGTGGGGGAAAAGGTCAGAACCGGGTCTCCGGGGCGTACAAAACGTGAGAAAATCATTGCGAGGATTTCATCGCCTCCGCTGCCGGTCACCACGGATTCCGGAGAAAGGCCGGCAAGGTCGGCGAGCTTACGCTTCAGGGATGGATACCCGGGGTCAGGATACCTGTTGAACATAAGCCCGGAAATCTTTTCCGCAACAGCATCCCTGATTTCCTTTGGCGTCTGGAAAGGATTTTCGTTTTTGTCCAGATAAAGGGGCATAATGCCGTCTCCTAAAGTGTTGAAAACTTTATCATATTACATTGTGCATTTCCTAAAGTCTTTTGCAGTCTAGCATGGTGGTGCGTCAATGTCAATCTCGCAGGAAGGCAGTATGCCCGCCTTCCGCAGTTCGGATTCCCGCAGGGAAGAAAAAAAGTGGGGGTAATCATTCTTTTTTTCGGAGGTAGAGGAAGTGAATTCCGTCAAACTCATACCGGTCGACCTGCTCTTCGATGAAGAAGGAACCATTGCGGCGGACGTGGTTTCTTCTTCCTCGGCACTGCTCCTTCCCGCCGGTCTTCATCTTCAGTCGCTCAGAAAGACCCATCCCGGGGCACTTGACCTGCTTCGAAAGCATGGGGTTACCCAAATCCCGATCAAAAAAGCGGTTCTTATCACCATCGACGAATTTAGAAACCTTCTTCACCGCGTACACCCGCCCGTCTCCCGGCTCAATCCCCTTGCGGCCCAGGTCGCAGCTCACCAGATGGAAGTAGTGTACTCCCACATCCGGAACAAGGCAGTTCGGGAAAAGGGAATCCGTTCTCTGCTCACACTCGGAAACACTCTCTGCCGGCAGGTGAAAAAAACCCCCCAGGTCACCCTTTCTCTCGGGGAAGGTGCCGAAAGGAAACAGACACCCTATCTTCACGGAATCAATGTCTCACTTCTGGCGGGGCACATTGCCGGCAGTCTTTTCCCTCTCTGGACAGGATTCGTCGAATCCGTTACTGTAGCCGGCCTTCTGCACGACATTGGGAAATCCTTCCTTTTTCCCTTTGCAGGAGAGCGGGGCAGGAAATCCGCCATTTCCGACAGTCAGGCCATCCACACACACACCCTTCTTGGAGAAGCTCTTTTAAGGGACGCCGGAGTCACGGCACAGGATATACTCTCGGCAGTCCGTTCCCACCACGAATCCTGGGATGGTACGGGGTACCCCGACGGCCTCAGCGGAGAAGCCATTCCGGTGGGGGCGAGAATCGTAGGGGTAGCAAACTTTTTTGAGAACCTTGTTTCCGCATGGGATGTAAGGGAAAGAAAACGAAGCGACCAGGCCGTATCATCCCTCCTTGCAGCTGCAAACGGCCGTTTCGACAAATTTATAGTACGGGCTCTCCTGGCGTCGGTGGGTCTCTTTCCTCCGGGCGCGGTGGTTGAATTGTCCGACGGTCGCAGGGGAGTGGTGCTCGAGTCAAAGGAACGGGATCTGATACGACCGAGAGTCCTTCTGGTGACCGGAGAAGAAGCTGAAGGCGACGCCATTCCGGCCGTCATCGATCTGAAAAAGGCGGGAAACGTATTCATACGCCAGGTCTTCGACGATTACGGAAAGATGACCATACCTCCACTGAGAAGAGAAGAACGGTCAGGCGTCCTGTTCCGGAAATACCACGCACCGAGTTCAATGGGGTAAAATTCCCGTTCTTATGGAGAAAAGAACCTTCGGTCGAAAAAACACCTCCATATCTGCTTGACGAAACAAGGGGGGGTGCTCTATAATGCCCTAGTGCTGGCCGGGCTGGCGGAATGGGTAGACGCACGGGACTTAAAATCCTGTGGACGAAGGTCCGTGCGGGTTCGAGTCCCGCGTCCGGCACCAGGAAAGACAATATCGCGGGGTGGAGCAGCCAGGAAGCTCGTCGGGCTCATAACCCGAAGGTCGCAGGTTCAAATCCTGCCCCCGCAACCATTTTTTTCGGCGGTGTAGCTCAGATGGCTAGAGCATGCGGTTCATACCCGCAGTGTCACTGGTTCGATTCCAGTCACCGCCACCAATTGAGAATACCATGAAGGCGGAGATTGTTCTCCGCCTTTTTCTTTTCGGGAGGTGATCATGGATACGATGGAGAAATCTCCCCGTCCCGACATCCCATTCGATTATTCTCTTGCCCGCCTGAAAAAAGAATTCACCCAAACCGGTATCGAACAGGGCTGGCTGCATACGGAATCCCCAATCCTTCTGGCCGTTTCGGGCGGAAGCGATTCCATGGCCATGCTCTGGCTTTTCTCCAGGTTCCGGAATACAAACCTGGTGGTCGCTCATCTTGACCACGGGATTCGCGGAGAAGAAGGGAAGGAAGACTCCCGGTTCGTGGCTTCAATGGCAGCCCGCTTCGGGGTCAGGTACATCAGTGAATCTCTTCCTGTTCCGTCCCTTCTCCAAAAAGGAGAATCCCTCGAAGACGGCGCGCGAAGAATAAGATACCGTTTCCTGGAAGAAACCGGAAAGGCTCTCGGCGCATGGGGCATTGGGGTCGCTCACACGAAAGACGACTCAGCGGAAACCTTTCTGCACAACCTGTTTCGTGGAACAGGCGTTCGGGGACTTACGGGCATCCCTGAGAAACGGGGCCTCATTTTCCGTCCTCTCCTGCAATATTCCAGGGATTACCTCCGTCAGCTTCTCCGCTGGTATGGCCTTCCCTGGCGGGAGGATTCCACCAACGAGGACACGGCCTACCTGAGAAACAAAATCAGGACCGTTCTCATTCCGTTTATTGAAAGAGAAGTCAACAGTTCCGCCAGGAAACACATTCTCGGTACGGCGGGCGATCTCGCATTCTTCCGCGGCCGGGAGGAAAAGCTGCAGAAATCCCTCCTCCGTCTCGCCTCGGTATCGCTGCCCTTTTGTTCTTATGCCTGCCCGGTCTCGTTCCTTAGAAAGCTTGACGGGGAAACGGCGGCCGTTTTTCTTCGAGGAGCAGGCCGGATTCTCGGCCTGAAAGCCCTCTCCAGGGAAAGGACGGAAACTCTCGTCGGACTTCTCAGGACAGACGGTCCCTGGTGCTTCCAATGGCAGAGCAGCATGTATGTTTTCTGCAGTTTCCCCTATGTTACCTGGGTCGACCCTGTTATACTTAATCAACCAGATCCCTCGGGATTGAATGTCCATCTTGAAGGCAACCAAGGTAATTTCGAATGGAACGGCTGGCAGTTTACATGGAAGAGAGAGACCTCGGAGAAGGTATGCGCCGGATGGATGCGGGCGGTCCTTCCCTGGTCCGGTGTAATTCACGTCTCCTCCCTTTCGGAATTGCAGCAGTACAAAGACGCTTGGGCTCCCCGTTGGGCAAGGCGAATTATTCCTGTACTCCGCTCCGGTTCCTTCGATTGGATTCCGTTTTGGGGGAGACGGACCTCCGGAATATTAAATGAAACCGGAGATCAGGTCGCAGTCATTCAGGCCGAGGTTCACCACTTAACTGCTGAAAAGGGGAAAGACTATGGAGTATAAGGTTTCGGATGTCCTGATACCGAAAGAGGAAATTGAAAAACGAGTTGCCGAACTGGGAGCACGGATCGCTGCAGACTACGAAGGGCAGGAGCTCGTTGTTGTCGGCATTCTGAAAGGTGCGGTCGTGTTCATGGCCGACCTGGTCCGGAACATCCCGCCGTCAGTGAACATTTCTCTTGATTTTATGGCGGTATCCTCCTATGGCGATTCAACGAAAACCAGCGGGATAGTCAGGATCGTGAAAGATCTCGACAGCAGCATCAAAGACAAAAATGTCCTTATCGTCGAGGACATAGTTGACACGGGGCTGACTCTGTCATATCTTGTCAAGCTGATGCATGAGAGGCAGCCGGGAAGCGTAAGGGTATGCGCCCTTCTCGACAAGGAGGAACGGCGGAAAATTCATGTGGATGTTGCCTACAAGGGGTTTTCCATTCCCGACAGATTTGTTGTAGGCTACGGCCTTGATTATGCGGGCAAATGGAGGAATCTCCCCTCCGTTCATATTGTTGATGTTTCAGGAGAATCGAGAGCGGCATTATAATTCAAACCTAGTCAGGAGGCGGCGATAATTTGGGCCGATTGGTAAAAAATCTCGGGTTGTATCTTATTCTCATTGTGCTCGTTGTGAGCCTCGTGAACATTTTTCTTTCTCCCACACAGGGTCCCCAGCAAATACAGGAGATCGGGTACAGCACATTCCTTTCGGAAGTTTCCTCGGGGAGAATCAATACTGTCACCGTCAGGGAAAATTCCATCAAGGGCAAGTTCACCGACGGGAGAGAATTCGTTTCGTACGTGGTCGGAGTCGGTGACCTGGCCAAGGAGGTCGCCCAGAAAGGAGTGAATGTGGAGGTTGAGCCTCCGCAGAAAACTCCCTGGTGGGCCAACATGCTTTCTTCCTTGTTTCCGACCCTGCTGCTTATAGGTGTCTGGATATTCTTCCTTTACAACATGCAGGGCGGCGGGGGCAAGGTGATGAACTTCGCGAAAAGCAAGGCCAAGCTCTTCCTCGACAACCGCCCGAAGGTGACCTTCAACGACGTGGCCGGCTGCGAAGAGTCCAAGGAAGAACTCTCGGAAGTAGTGTACTATTTGAAAGATCCCAGCAGGTTCACTGCCCTCGGCGCAAAGGTACCGAGGGGGATTCTTCTCCTCGGACCTCCGGGAACCGGAAAAACACTCCTTGCACGGGCTGCGGCAGGAGAGGCTGATGTTCCTTTTTTCAGCGTCAGCGGTTCTGACTTCGTCGAGATGTTCGTCGGCGTGGGCGCGGCAAGAGTTCGGGACCTGTTTGAGCAGGCCCGGAAATATCAGCCGTGCATTATTTTCATCGACGAGATGGACGCCGTCGGAAGACAGCGCGGAGCCGGTCTCGGAGGAGGACACGACGAACGGGAACAGACGCTGAACCAGCTTCTCGTGGAACTCGACGGATTCGATGAATCCACGGGCATAATTCTGATCGCGGCCACGAACAGGCCGGATATCCTGGATCCCGCACTGCTCCGTCCCGGCAGATTCGACAGGCACATAGTCGTTGACAGGCCTGACGTGAAAGGCCGGGAGGCAATACTGCAGGTTCATGTCCGGGAAAAGAAGCTCGCTTTGGATGTTGACCTTGAAGTTCTTGCCCGCCGGACCCCGGGTTTTGTGGGCGCCGACCTGGCGAACCTCGTGAACGAAGCGGCCCTCCTCTCAGCGCGAAACGGGGAAAAGGAAATTTCCATGAGAAATTTCGAGGAGGGAATCGACAGGGTCATCGCCGGTCCCGAACGGAAAAGCCGCCTCGTGAGCGAAAAGGAAAAGAAGATCATCGCGTTCCATGAAACCGGCCACGCTCTTGTGGCGAAGCTGATACCTTCCTGTGACCCGGTGCACAAGATTTCCATCATCCCGAGAGGACACATGGCTCTCGGCTACACCCTTCAGCTGCCGGAGGAGGATCGCTTTCTCATGTCCCGTTCAGATCTTCTTGACAAGATCTGCGTTCTTCTCGGCGGAAGAGTGGCCGAAGAGCTTCATTTCGGTGATGTCACCACAGGCGCGAGCAACGACCTGGAACGGGCCACCCAGATTGCCAGGCAGATGGTCACCGAATTCGGCATGAGCGACAAGCTGGGGCTCGTCAAGCTCGGCCACAAGCACCAGGAAGTATTCCTCGGAAGGGACATCGGAGAGGACCGGAACTACAGCGATGAGGTGGCATACGCCATTGACCAGGAAGTGAAGAAGATTATCGATTCCTGCTACGGCAGAGTCCATCACCTGCTGGCTGAAAACGCCGACGAGATGGCGAAGGTCGCCCAGGTTCTCCTGGAAAAGGAAGTCATCGAGGGAAAGGAGCTTACTCTTTTGCTCGGCATGGAAGAGAAAGAGGAGAAAAAAGACACTCCCGCCGAAAAAGAAAAACCGGAAAGGGAGTCTTCCGGAGTGCTTTCCGAAGACAGCCGAACTCCGAACGTCCTGGGAGAAGCTCCAGCAGATTAGTTTCGGCAGAAAGAGTGGAAAGAGAGGAGCCGGGAACTTTCCCGGTTCCCTTTTTCTTTTCCGGGCAGCAGGAAGGAGGTGTCTCATTCTTATGAACACGGAAGAAAAAAAATTCAACCTGATTTCTGAATGGGCGCCTTCAGGTGATCAGCCGGAAGCTATCCGGTGCCTGTCCGCCGGTGTAGCCGAAAGGCACCGCTACCAGACCCTCCTTGGAGTAACAGGAAGCGGAAAAACCTTCACGGTGGCCAATGTCATCGCCGAAGCAGGCAGGCCCGTTCTCGTCCTCGCCCACAACAAAACCCTCGCCGCACAGCTTTACAGTGAATTCAAAGGGTTTTTCCCCCGGAACGCCGTGCATTATTTTGTCAGCTACTACGATTATTACCAGCCAGAGGCCTATGTTCCCGCAACGGATACCTATATCGAAAAAGACGCTTCAGTCAATGACAGGATCGAACGGCTCCGCCTCGCGGCAACCAAGGCGCTGATAGAACGGCGGGACGTCATTGTCGTTGCGAGCGTTTCCTGCATTTACGGACTCGGACGTAAAGAAACATATGAAAAAGTCATTTTCCCCTTCTCCGTGGGTGACCTGTGGGAACGGAGGGCGTTCATGGAAAAACTGCTGGAAAACTACTACGAAAGAAATGATTTGGTGGTTGAACAGGGCAGTTTCCGCGCGAGGGGAGACATCATCGAAATATTCCCCGCCTACGGAGAAACGGCTCTCCGGATCTGTTTTTTCGACGACGAAATAGAAAAAATTGAAGAGTTCGACCCGGTTTCCGGAAAGGTAAAGGAGAACCTCCTCCATGCTTCAATCTTCCCGGCCCAGCATTACGTTACCGACAGGGATGCCATTGACCGGTCCATCGAACCTATTCGGGCTGAAATGGAGGAGCAGGCCGCAGCATTCGAAAAGCAGGGGAAGTTCCTTGAAGCCCAGAGAATCAGGATGAGGACCCAGTACGACCTTGAAATGCTTCTCGAGACAGGCTACTGCTCGGGAATTGAAAACTACTCGAGATACCTCGACGGAAGAAATCCGGGAGAACCTCCCGGAACACTGCTCGATTTCTTTCCCGGGGACTTTCTCCTCGTGGTGGATGAATCCCACATTACCCTCCCCCAGGTTCGGGGCATGTTCAACGGAGACCGAGCCCGGAAGCTGACCCTGGTGGAAAACGGCTTTCGCCTTCCTTCCTGTCTTGACAACAGACCCCTGGAATGGGCCGAATTCGAAAAATACATGAAGCAGGCAATTTTCGTTACCGCAACTCCGGGTGATTACGAGTTCCGTGTTTCGGGGAAAGTGGTGGAGCAGCTCATCCGTCCTACCGGTGTCCTTGATCCGGAAGTGGAGGTCCTTCCCGCGAGCGGACAGGTGGACGATCTCATAGGACGGCTCAGGGAGATCACTTCCAGGGGTGAGAGGGCTCTGATCACCACCCTGACGAAAAAATCGTCTGAAGATCTTGCGGAGTATCTGGCTGATCTTCAGTTCAAGGTGAAATACATTCACTCTGAGCTCAATACCTTCGAAAGGGCCGAACTCATCCGGGACCTCCGGAACGGCGACATTTCGGTCCTTGTGGGAATCAACCTTCTCCGGGAGGGAATGGATCTCCCGGAGGTTTCTCTTGTGGCTATTCTTGATGCCGACAGGGAGGGATTCCTCCGGTCAGAACGGTCTCTTATCCAGATGATGGGCAGAGCGGCAAGGAATACGGCGGGGAAGGTTATACTCTACGCTGACGTAATAACGGACAGCATCCGCAACGCCACTGCCGAGACCGCCAGGAGACGGGCTCTGCAGATGAAGTACAATGAAGACCACGGAATAACGCCGGCATCGATAAGGAAGGACGTCATTTCGCTCCTGCCCGAAGAACTCATGGCAGACGCGGGTTCCGGTTATCTCCGGAAAAGGGAAAAGGATACCCTGGATGGGATTCCCCCGGCAGAACTTGAAAAGATGATGTGGCAGGCCGTGGAACGGCTTGATTTTGAGAAGGCGGCCCGACTCAGGGACGCGCTTGCTTCTCTGGAAGGGAAGGAATGGAACCGTGTTGCAATGGATTCAAATAAAAGGAGCAAGGGAACACAACCTAAAAAACATCGACGTTGACATCCCGAAAAACAAGCTTGTGGTCATCACCGGCCCTTCGGGATCAGGCAAATCGTCCCTCGCCTTCGATACTCTCTACGCGGAGGGGCAGCGAAGGTATGTTGAATCTCTTTCCGTCTATGCGAGACAGTTTCTTGGCGTCCAGAACAAACCGGACGTGGACGACATTTCGGGACTCTCTCCGGCCATTTCCATTGAACAGAAGGGCGTATCCCACAATCCCCGCTCCATCGTCGGAACCGTCACGGAAATTTACGACTATCTCCGGCTGATTTTCGCTCGGGTGGGAAAGCCTCATTGCCCCTCCTGCGGAAAGGAAGTGGTGCGCTATTCCCTCGATGAAATAGTGGACATCCTCTTTCGCAGTTTTCCTGAGGAGAGGGTTGAGATTCTCGCTCCCCTGGTGAGGGGAAAAAAAGGAGAATACAGAAACCTGCTTTCCCAGACCCGGGACAAGGGATTCCTTCGAGTCAGGGTCGACGGCGCCGTTCTGTGGCTGGAAGAGGAGATATCCCTCGACAAGAACAAACGCCATACCATCGAGGTCATAGTAGACAGGCTTCGTATCCAGGAAGACCGGCGGAGCAGAATCGCCGAGGCCGTGGAAAACGCCCTTTCCCTCAGCGGAGGCTACGTTGTGGCGGTCCCTGAAAAAGGGGAAGAAAAGCTGCTCACGGAAAATTTTACCTGCCCCTCATGCGATATTTCTCTGCCCGAGATAGAACCCAGGCTCTTTTCTTTCAACAACCCGTACGGAGCCTGCCCGGACTGTTCCGGTATAGGCAGCCACCAGTTTTTTTCGGAGGAGCTGGCAATCGACCCTGAGAGATCCCTGTCCGAGGGGGCGGTTCTCCCGTGGAAGAAAAAACACTACATGCTGACAAAGCTTGAAAAGTTCGCCGCAAAAAAGGAATGGGATCTTTCCGGGCCCTACGGGAAGCTCCCCGGGACTGTTAAAGAGTTTATTCTCAGGGGATCGGATGAACGAATTCCGCTGATGTTCCGGGAAGGCGGGGAAGAAAGATCCTACATGGGACGATATGAGGGACTCCTGCCATGGCTTGATGCCCGGTGGAAGGAAACGGAATCTGAGGCCGTCCTCGAAGAGCTCGCTACCTACAGGGTGGATGACGAATGCAAGACATGCGGCGGACTGAGACTCAAACCGGAAGCTCTCAATGTGAAAATCCAGGAATACGGGATCGGGGACTTTGTCTCCATGCCCATCGATGAATTGTGTCACATCCTGGAAAACCTCTCTTTTACCTCGGGGGATGAGCATATCGTACACCAGGTTCTTCTGGAGACGAAAAAACGCCTTCATTTTCTCACTGACGTGGGGGTGGGATACCTTTCTCTTATTCGGAGAGCCGATACCCTCAGCGGTGGAGAAAGCCAGAGAATCCGGCTCGCCACCCAGATCGGATCGAAACTGAGCGGTGTATTGTACGTGCTGGATGAACCTACCATAGGCCTTCATTCACGGGATACCGAGAAACTCGTCAGGACCCTCGAATCGATCCGCGACCTCGGTAACACCGTCGTAGTGGTTGAACACGACAGGGAAACCATGATGGCAGCCGACTCCATCATAGAAATGGGACCGGGGGCAGGTGACGGAGGGGGAAATATCGTTTTTGCCGGAGAGTACGAAGAGGCGTTCAAATCACCGTTTCTTACCGGCCCCTACCTGCGGGGGGAATGCAACGGCATCGTCCGGCCGAAGGAAAGACGGAGACCCAAAGGAACCCTTACTGTAAAGGGAGCCCGGCACAACAATCTGAAAGGCATCAATGTGGAGTTTCCGACGGGGCTCTTCATCACCGTGACAGGCGTTTCAGGATCGGGGAAGAGCAGCCTTATTCATGACGTACTTTACAAGGGGATGAGACGGCACCTGGACCGGGATTTCCGGGAACGGGCGGGAAACCATAAAAGCATTGTCGGGTGGGAAAATTTCAGAAACATCATTCTCGTCGACCAAAGCCCCATCGGGAGAACTCCGAGGTCGAATCCAGCCACATACACGGGATTGTTCACCCTCATCCGGGAACTTTTCGCCGAACTCCCGGAAGCGAAACTGAGGGGATATCTTCCCGGCAGGTTCAGCTTCAACGTGAGGGGAGGGCGGTGCGAAGCATGCGGCGGCGGCGGGTCCACCAAGGTTTCCATGCTGTTTCTGCCCGATGTCTACGTGCCCTGCGAAGTCTGCGGAGGCAAACGGTACAATAGGGAAACCCTCGAAGTCAAGTTCAAGGGAAAATCCATATCCGACGTTCTGGACCTGACTGTTGACGAGGCCCTGCAGTTCTTCAGGGACATCCCGAGAATCGCCTCCAAGCTCACTCTCATCGCAGAGGCGGGGCTGGGGTATATACGACTGGGCCAATCGGCACTCACCCTCAGCGGAGGGGAGGCCCAGAGAGTGAAGCTGTCCAAGGAACTGAGCAAGAAATTCTCGGGGCCCACCCTGTACCTTCTTGACGAACCGACTACCGGCCTTTACTACACGGACGTGGAAAAGCTTCTGGTCATCATCAACAAAATCGCCGACCAGGGAAACACGGTCATCCTGATAGAACACAACCTGGATGTCCTCATGTCAGCGGATTATATTATCGACCTCGGCCCGGAGGGAGGAAACGGAGGAGGGTGTCTCGTCGCCGCAGGCACGCCGGAAGACCTCATTCACTCTTGCAAAGGTTATACGGCCCGGTTTCTCAGAGAGTATTCCGATCAAATCGGTGAAAGGATGAAAAAAAGTGGATAAAATGGAAAGAAAAGAGGGAAAAAGGCCATCAGGCAGGAGGTTCGGAAAAGAAACCGGTTCCTCCGCCCCCCAATTCGAGAAGAAAAGAAGTGAAGACCTCAACTGGGGGAGGCAGGTTGTGCTCCAGCTCTTGAAAGAGTCCCCGGACAGGGTTCAGAAAATATTCCTCGGGAAAAACGTGAGCGAATCTTTTTCCCGGCAGATAAAAACCCTGGCGGAAAAAGGCGGGGTAGTGGTCCAGGTTTTGGCACCCGAGGTTCTTTCGGAGATTTGCGGGCCGGTAAACCACCAGGGAGTCGCATGCAAAAGCAGCGAGGTTTCCATGGCGGACCTCGGGGATTTTCTCTCCTCGCTCCCTTCGGGCGGGCCTCTCCTTGCGGTCATCCTCGATCACGTCCAGGACCCCCACAACCTTGGAGCCATAGCCCGAACGGCTGAAGCGTGCGGCGCGAAAGGAGTTCTCTTTCCCAAACGCAGGGGGGCCCTCCCCGGGGGTACAGTGGTCAAGGTGAGCGCCGGGGCGGCATTGCGTCTTCCCATGGTGGGTGTAAACAATGTTGTTAATACAATCAAAGAACTCCAGGAAGCCGGCTTCTGGACCATCGGACTCGATAACAGAACGGGCCGTTCTCTCTGGTCTGAGCCCATGCCGGAAAAAACCGCCCTCATCGTGGGGGCTGAAGGTGAAGGTTTATCAAGGCTTGTCTCCGATACCTGCGATGAAATTGTCCGAATCCCCCTTATGGGAGAAACCGGCTCTTTGAATGCAAGCGTTGCGTGTGCCGTGGGAATGTTCGAATGGGCCAGGAAGTGGGGTCCCCAGTCCTGAAAAAATCACCCCTGCATCACCTGTTCAGTTGATTTCATCGAACCGGGGAACGGCTCCAGTCAAACGGGAGCCGTTCCCCGGCTGTTCGGCATAAAAAAGCTACAGCTCGAATTCTATACCGTTTCCTGTCATTTTTCCCCTCTCCAGCAAAGTCTTCGCGGCATAAAGATCAAACACCGAAAGTCCGACGGATTTGAAGAAAACAGTTCCGGGGCGGGCCGTTTCCTTATTTCCCGCTAGAAGAACATCCGAAAGGGGACGGATGATCTCTTTCGAAAAAACTCCCCTGGAAAGCGGGTTGATGAGATCTCCCGTTTCTGAAAGAGCGTGCTCCGTATCCACGTAAACCTGTCCTGCTTCAGCGAAAAGGGCATCGGGGTACTCCCTCATCTCGGGAGTATAGGAACCGATGCCGATGATGCACTTCCCTCCCGAAAATAAACGCCTGTCATCAGGAAAAACAGGCGATTTCGCTGTTGTTGCGGTAATGACCACATCGGAAGAAAGAGCCAGCTCCTCAGCATTCCTGCACGGGAACACGCTGATGCCCGGCAGGTCTTTTCCGAGCCTCTCGGCGGTTCTTTCAGCATTCTCCGGGAAGACATCAAAGATCCGGACCTCTGAAAAGGATCGGGCCTCGCAGGCGAAACGGACCTGCCAGTATCCCTGGACACCCGCTCCGGCAAGACCAAGGGACCGCACATCTGTTCCCGCGAGGGCGCGCACAGCCGCCCCTCCCACCGACCCCGTTCTCAAGGCGGTCAGTGTTCTTCCGTCAAAAAGCGCAAGGGGAGTTCCGTCCTTCCCGTCGAAAAGAAGTACGAGCCCGTTCAGAAAAGGCCGTGAGCGTACAGGGTTGTCGGGAAAAATCGTGAGAGCCTTCAGGCCCCAGAAGTCATCGGCAAGACAGGGCATGAGAAGGAGAGAATTCTTTTCCCTGCTGACCGCAGTCCTCAGGGGAACCGTTATGGCTCCTTCCTTCTCCCGAGCGGCCGCTTTCATCGCTTCTTCTGCGGCATCCATCAACCCAAGGAAAGTGAAACATGATAGCATGTGGCTGCTGTTCATGAGAAACACACCGGATCACCTCTTTCTTGAAAATAATCGTACTCTCGTGAAAAACAGGTTCTATTCTATTTCAAATTTTCCTCCCGAGCAAAAACGATCCGACTTTTCTCAGAGGAAAGATCCGTTTTCGAAAGTGCGTAACGAACCATTTGTGAAAAAGTTGAAAGTGCCCAAAATTTCAACATATCCTTGACAAATTCGATTTCCCGGAACACAATTGAACACACAAAAGCATTCTCCGTCACCCATTTTCTACGGAGGGGATAGTGCTGCCCATCATTTCATGTCCGCAAAAAACAGCCCTTTGTGCTCCTGATTCCAGTATTTTTTCCGCAACAGGCCATGCGTGTTGTGAAATGGGGTCATGCTTGGAAGGAGGAAAACAGGCTTGGATGAGAAAAGTAATCCGGGAGTAGACCGCGGGACAATGGATTTGATCGAGGAACATCCGATCCTTGATTTCCCGAGGGGGGAAAAGGTCAGCTTTTTCTTCGACGGCAGGGAAATGGAAGGATATGAAGGGGAGCCTATTGCCGTGGCCCTTCATGCGAACGGAATAAGGGTCTACCGTGAAACAGCGGAAATGCACAGGCCCCGGGGATTTTTCTGCGCCATCGGTAAATGCAGCAGCTGCTTCATGGTGGTGGACGGGGTTCCCAACGTCCGGACGTGCATCACCCCCCTGAAGCCCGGCATGAAGGTGGAAACCCAGCACGGCAAGGGCTGCGTACCTGAGGCAGAGGAATGAGGATGACACCATGAAAACTCTCTCGACTGAAATTCTCGTTATCGGCGGAGGAGCGGCGGGCCTGAGTGCGGCAGCGGAAGCAGCGGCAGCCGGAGCAAAAGTCCTGGTGGCGGAAAGCGATCTGCATCTCGGCGGGCAGCTTGTAAAACAGACCCATAAGTTTTTCGGCAGCAAGGACGAATATGCAGGAACCAGGGGATTTAAAATCGCCGACATTCTCTTGAGCGAAATAGACTCGTGCAAGGAAAACGTTGAAATCCACACCAATACAACCATCACTGGCTTCTATTCAGAGGACGGAACATTCACCGCCATGCGGGGAGAAGAAAAATACTTCCATATCAAAGCTAAAAAAACAATAGTGGCTACAGGCGCCCAGGAACGGCTCATTCCGTTCCCCAACAATGATCTCCCCGGCGTTTACGGCGCAGGAGCCGTTCAGACCCTGATGAACGTCTACGGGGTAGTCCCCGGGAAACGGGTCCTCATGGTCGGAGCGGGCAATATCGGCCTGATCGTAAGTTACCAGCTCATGCAGGCGGGCGTGGAAGTCGCCGCCGTTGTCGAAGCTGCGCCCAGGGTAGGCGGATACTGGGTCCATGCCGCAAAAATCCGCCGGATGGGCGTGCCCATCCTTCTTCGCCACTCCATAAGGAAGGCCGTGGGAGACCAGGTCATCACGGGAGCATACATAACCGCGCTCAACGACCGTTTCGAGCCGGAGGGAGAAGAAACGTACGTTGACTGTGATGTCATCTGCATTGCCGTCGGCCTTTCACCGACCACTGAGATTCTTTCCCAGGCCGGATGCAAAATGATGTATGTTCCCCAGTTGTGCGGTCTTGTGGCGAGACGTGACAGGACAATGAAAACCTCAAACCCCGATTTTTTCACCGCCGGAGACGCAAGCGGTATCGAAGAGGCCAGCGCCGCCATGGTTGAGGGAAGAATAGCCGGTCTTTCGGCTGCTGCGGACCTTGGGTACCCCACGGAACACGGTAAGCTTGACGAGTACTGGGGACGTCTCCAGGCTCTCAGGTCAGGAGAGGCCGGAGCGCGTATCTGCCAGGGGCTCGAATGCGTGCTTGTCAACAGATGGGAGGATGTATCCGATGACTGATGCTCTCGACCTCTTCAACAGCGGTGTGCTCACAGGAGAGCGGGAAGGAGCCGTTCTGCCGGACCGCAAACTCTGGGAATCGAAAAAGGGAGGAGTCGTCATCATCGAATGCCCCCAGCGCATTCCCTGCAACCCCTGCCATACCAGCTGCCCTACCGGAGCGATCCGTCCCTTTGCCGACATCAACGACACTCCGAAGGTTGATCATTCGCTGTGCACGGGATGCACACTCTGCGTCGCTTCCTGTCCGGGACTTGCGTGCTTCGTAATCGACCTCACTTTTTCGGAAGACAAAGCCCTTTTCAAGCTTCCCTATGAGATGCTCCCTCTCCCTGAAAAGGGACAGCACGTCCAGTGCCTTAACAGAACAGGGGAATGCATTGCGGAAGGAACTGTGGAAAACGTAACCCAGCCAAAAAAAGACAGGACCTACGTCATTCATATTTCGGCTCCAAAAGGGATAGTAAGCGAATTCCGGACAATCAGGGTGGTGAAATGACCATGGAGAAGGAACATCCGGGATCTGAAGAAATCTACGTCTGCCGCTGCGAGGAGGTAACTCTCGAGGAAATCCGCACGTGGATCGACAGGGGATATGATACCGTGGAAGAGCTTAAGAGAGTTCTCCGGGTCGGCATGGGTCCCTGCCAGGGAAGGGGCTGCCAGGATATACTTATGAGAGAGCTTGCAAAAAAAACTGGAAAGCCAATCACCGAAATAGAGCCGGCAACCGTTCGACCTCCTGCAAAACCAATCAAAATTGGTCTTCTCGCAGAGGAGGTTGAAGAATGATGGAATGGAAGAACACCGCCGATGTCGTTATCATAGGAGGCGGGATCATCGGTGTATCAACTGCCTATTATCTTGCCCAGAACGGCATGAAGAACATCGTCCTCATCGAAAAGGGAACCATCTGCGGCGGCTCCACCGGTCGATGCGGAGCAGGCATACGGGCCCAGTGGGGCACGGAAATGAACTGCAGGCTCGGAATTGCGGCTCTTGACATTTTTGAACAGCTTGACCAGGATCTGGGAATGTCCGTAGGACTCAACCAGGGCGGCTATTTGCTCGTCGCCTACAGCGAAAAAGAGCTGGATACTCTCAGGAAGGGAATGGAACTCCAGAATTCCCTCGGAATCAAGTCGAGGCAGATAACCCTGCGGGAAGCCAGGGAAATCTGCCCGGGGCTTGCCGCCGACGACGCCGTGGGGTTCTTTTTCCACGGAAGAGACGGTCATGCCGATCCCTTCCTCACCACTTTCGCCTACCTCGAAGCTGCAAAACGGCTTGGTGTAACGTGCCACAGACATACCGAATGCACCGGAATTCTTGTTGACGGGGGCGCGGTACGGGGTGTGGAAACTGACAGGGGAATCATTCATGCTCCTATCGTAATCAACTGTGCCGGTGCCTATGCGCAGTTCATCGCCCGCATGGCGGGAATAGAAATACCCAACTGGGCGGAGCGGCATGAGATCATGATCACCGAACCAGTTGCCCCGGGAGTCTGCCCGTGCATGCTCATGAGTTTCTCGGGAAATTACTATATACAGCAGAGACCTCACGGTTCCATAATATGCGGAATGAGCCCGGCAGGTCATCCGGAAGACTACGAAAATAAAACCACCTGGCAGTTCATCGAAGAAATGTCGAAAACCCTTGTCAGACTTCTGCCGCGAACCAGAGGAATCAGGATAGCCCGGCAGTGGTCCGGAATGTACGACATGACCCCCGATGCCCAGCCGATTATCGGAGAAACTGACGTGAAAAATTTCTACCATTCTACGGGCTATTCGGGGCACGGCTTCATGCTCGCTCCCGTGGCAGGCAAAATTCTCGCCCAGCACATCACCGGGAAAAAACCGGACATTGACTTTTCCATGCTCGACTACAGACGGTTTGCCAGGGGCGAACACATAAGGGAGTCGAATGTCGTCTAGTTTTTCAAAGGAGTGTTGACCGTGAAACTACTGAAGACGTACCTTGACCGGTGCGTGCAGTGCGGAGCGTGCATGAGCGCCTGTTCGAAGGCGTGGGCGAAGGAGGACTCCCCTGAGCTCTCCCGAATCCGGGTGAAGGCCGTTGCGGGCATGACGGACATC
>Ga0116152_10000794_pt1 | contig 26106 bp, 23 predicted proteins | sample AD_UKC119_MetaG_FD_89894 | JGI IMG/M metagenome (GOLD analysis project Ga0116152, IMG submission 89894) | Active sludge microbial communities of municipal wastewater-treating anaerobic digesters from Hong Kong - AD_UKC119_MetaG | ecosystem: Engineered > Bioreactor > Anaerobic > Digestate...
ACGGCGATGTCTTTAACAACAGGGGCGGCCATGCCGGGAATGCTTCCCCCGGCATCAGAAGAGGAAGTGATATCAGGGATACCCGAAATTTCAGATGTTCCTGCCGCCGCAACTTGTTCTGTTGCGGTCTGCTCATCCACTTTCGATTTGTTACCAAAAAAATATTCCCAACCAAAAAGGATGATGATGGTCAACACAATCGCCAATATGAAATTACGGTTTTCTTCCATTATTTTATCTCTAATTTTTGCCTAACATGTCGGCACTACAATTACATTTTTCAGATCCATCTATATTTTCAGGTGGCACCGGATCGTAACCACTGCCACCCCAGGGGTGGCACCTTAATATTCTTTTTAGTCCAAGCCAGCCACCCTTAATAGGACCATGAATTTCTATTGCCTCCATCGCATAAGAGGAACATGTTGGCAAATACCGACACTTCGGCCCTAGCAATGGTGAAATGACATACTTATAGACAGTAATCATTGCTTTCAAGAAATAAGACAGAATCCTGCTTAAATATTTTATCAGGGTGGAAAAAATCACCGGTCGTTAGTCCTTTTATCGTCTGGTTCAACATGTAGTCTTTTCAACGACCATTTCAAGTCACGAATCAATTCACTGTAAGGACGCTCGGTAATTTCCTTTCTTGCTATCAGCACATAATCGTGACTTTTGACCCCATTTTCAGACATGACCAAACGTGCTGCTTCACGCATTCGTCTTTTGGCACGGTTACGCAAAACCGCGTTCCCGACCTTTTTACTGGCGGTGTATCCAACTCTGATTTTATCCGCAACAATGTCTTTATTCTTTGCGACCTGGACGATTACAGCTGGTGATATCCACTTTTTCCGCGTTTCTGCCACGCGAAGAAAATCACTTCTCTTCTTAATCGTTTCAATTTTTTCTCTTTTATTATCAATAGCTTGTGACATTATATAAAATCCACAAAAAAACCGGTCAATCAAAAGAAGGACCGGCTTTCGAAATCGTGTCTAACGACTAATCAGTGTAATTAAGCTGACAAGCGTTTACGTCCTTTCGCACGGCGGGCAGCAAGAACTCGTCTTCCACCAACTGTCGCAGAGCGCGAACGGAAGCCATGACGGCGTTTACGAACCAGAGCACTTGGTTGATATGTACGTTTCACTGGACTTCTCCAACTGCCTAAGAGGCGATTAAATTAATTTTTATTCGTGCCTGTGGCCGAATGCGTTTATGAAACCGGGTGTATAATAGGTATAATACTATAAGTCAATGCCTCTATAACGATAAATACCATAAAATAAAAACCGTGAATTCTTCACGATCACATATCTGTGAATAGAAGTTATTTCAACAGTTTATTATAGTTCAATAGGGTTATTTCCGCTACAGTAATCAGGTGAATGCGAAAATTGAAAGTAACCAAATGAATTTAAAACGATACATCCCTGTTGCTGTTCTGGTTATTGGTCTGGTTCTGGCTATCTATTTTGATGTTGATAAATTATTGTCCTTTAAAGCCATCGGCGAAAATTACACCACACTGAAAAATTTTATTGATGATCAGTATGTCTTAAGCCTTCTTTCCTTTTCACTTATTTATATTATTTCAGTCGCCTTTTCTATTCCTGGGGCCTCCATTTTATCTCTGCTGTATGGAGCTCTACTGGGAACCTTTGTCGCGGGATCACTCATAGTAATTTCAGCGACAATCGGTGCCACACTTATTTTTCTGGCTGCAAAATATGCGCTTCAGGATACCCTTAAAAAACGGGCAGGACCCTGGCTTTCAAAAATGAGGGACGGATTTAATGAAAATGCTGTTAGCTATCTTCTATTCCTAAGATTGGTTCCTGTTTTTCCTTTTTTTGTCGTTAACCTTGTGCCAGCATTTATGGGGGTAAGTCTCCGGTTATATTTTATCACCACTCTTATTGGCATTATTCCCGGAACATTTGTCTACGCCAGTATTGGAAGTGGGATTGGATATATTCTTGAGCAGGGCAAAACACCCGATCTTTCGATTTTACGCTCACCTGAAATAATTGTGCCACTCGTTGCTTTAGGATTATTGTCCCTGATGCCGATTATTATTAAAAAATTTAAGGGATCACGCACGGCATGACCAATATAATTAAAGCAGATATTTGCATCATTGGCGGGGGAAGTGGTGGATTAAGCGTTGCGGCTGGTGCCGCGCAACTTGGAAAAAATACGGTCCTGATAGAAGGCGGCAAAATGGGTGGAGACTGCCTTAATTACGGATGCGTTCCTTCAAAATCATTGCTTGCCGCCGCACAGGCAGCTCAGTCCTTCAGAAAGGCAGAAACTTTTGGCATAAAGACAACGGAACCTGATATCAATTTTTCCAAAACACACGATTATGTACATAATGTCATTGCCGGCATTGCGCCGCACGATTCGATAGAACGGTTTGAAGGCCTTGGGGTTAAAGTTATCCCTGAATATGGAAGCTTTATTGACCCAAAGACGATTAAAGCCGGTGAGACTATTATTAAAGCAAAACGCTTTGTCATCGCGACCGGATCATCGCCAAGCATTCCCCCGATATCTGGGCTGGACAAAACAGACTATCTAACCAACGAAACAATTTTTGATTTAAAAGAGGTTCCTGAACATCTTATCATTATCGGTGGTGGTCCGATCGGACTTGAAATGGCACAGGCACATAAGCGGCTTGGATCGAAAGTTACCGTCATTGCTTTAGATATAATGGAAAATGATGATCCAGAGCTGGTTAAAATATTACTCAAAAGTTTGAGTGACGAGGGAATAGATTTCAAAGAAAAAGTCTCCATTAAAAAGGTTAATGGTGGCCAGGGGCAAATTTCAGTAACCCTTGAAACTGAAATTATAAATGGCACTCATTTACTGGTTGCGACGGGAAGAAGCCCTAATGTAAAGCATCTTGACCTTGAAAAGGCCGGCATTGACTATAACAGGAGCGGAATAATTGTCGGCGCAAATTTAAGAACAAGCAATAAAGCCATTTATGCCATTGGCGATGTGACCGGTGGTCCAGGATTCACCCATAAAGCAGGGTATGATGCCGGAATCATTATAAGACGAATTGTATTTGGCATGTTTTGGACCAAAGCCGATTACACATCACTTCCCCATGCCACATATACATCCCCGGCACTTGCCAGCGTCGGACTTCGTGAAACGGCGGCACTAGAAAAATACGGGAAAAATATTAAAATATTAAAATGGACATATAGTGACAACGACAGGGCAAAAGCAACTGGAGAAACAATAGGTCTGGCGAAAGTCATAACAGACAAAAAAGGCAAAATTCTAGGTGCGAGCATTGTCGGGGCAGCGGCCGATGAATTACTGGCAGTCTGGATATTGGCAATAGAACAAGGCATAAAAATAGGTGCCATAGCAAATTTGATTTATCCCTATCCAACACTGGGCGAAATTAATAAAAGGGCAGCGTCAAGCTTTTATACAGCGTCTCTTTTTAGTGATAAAACAAAAAAGATCGTCAAGCTGCTCTCATTTCTGGGTTAAATAAATGTTTGAGAAACTAAAAAATCTATCCGTAAAAAGAAATCTCTCAGTCAGACTACTGCTTTTTACTGTCTTTTTTGTGCTCATTGCCGAGATCGTCATTTATGTGCCCTCAATCGCCAATTTCAGAGTGAACTGGATCAAACAGAAACTGGCCGAAGCGAACATTGCCATATTGGTCATTGAGGCAGCACCGGATTACATGGTGAGCCGGATGCTTGCAGATGAGCTTCTTACATCAACGGAAAATTATGCCATTGTAAGAAAAATGGATGAAGAAAACCAACAGGCCCTTACAGTTGTCGAGCCATTTAAAATATCTGCTCACTACGATATGAGGGAAATTACCTGGTATCAGTCTGTAAAAGATGCTTTTGTTACACTCGCAAATTTGAACCGCAAGGGATATCTAATTGAAGCAACCGGAGATGCCAACGGTGAGGAATATGATGAAATCAGCATAGTCTTTAATGAAGAACTTCTAAGTCAGGATATGTATGACTATTCTTTTAATATTGCCGTTCTGACCATAATCGTTTCATTACTGGTCGCCATGCTACTTTATTATAATCTGCTCAATCTTTTGGTACGGCCCGTCACCAAAATTACAGAAAATATGATTGCTTTCAGGCGATCCCCCGAGGACCTGACCAAACGCCTTGACGCGGAAGATCGGGATGATGAAATAGGGATCGTCATGCGCGAGCTGACAAAAATGCAGGATGAAATAAGAAAAGCCTTAAACCAGAAAAGTCATCTGGCAAAACTCGGAGGTGCTATCAGCAATATCAATCACGACCTGAGAAATATGCTGTCCAGCGCGCAACTGGTTTCGGACCATCTTAGCACAATTGACAATCCAGTCGTCCAACAGCTGGCGCCACGGTTTGTAAAAGCCATTGACAGGGCAATCCGGCTTTGTGAAAACACCCTGCAGTATGGTGGCCACGAGGTGGAAATCCTCAAAATCAGCACATTTAACCTTTATAATCTGGTGGATGATGTTTCAACTTCATTGGGCCTTCTGGATAATGAAAATATAACGCTTCACAACAAAATAAAAAAAGACCAGAAATTAAAAGCGGATAACGATCAGATATTCCGGGTTTTTATGAATATCTGCAGAAACGCCGTCCAGGCAATTGGTGAAAGCGGAAATATAACCATTGAAAGTTTTATTGATAACAACAAAATTATTATTGATATAGCCGATGATGCCCTTGGTATTCCAGAAAAAATCAAAGAAAATCTGTTCCAGCCCTTTAAAAGCGGCAGTAGCGGCGGCACTGGGCTCGGACTGGCGATTTCAAGAGAAATAATTGAAGCGCACGGCGGGACGCTTGACCTGTTAAAAAGTGATCCGAATGGAAGCACTTTCAGGATTACACTCCCGCTTCAGAATTAAATCAATTGCTCGGAAGTTCGGCAGTTGAATGGTCTGTCGGCTGGGGTGTTGCTGTTAAGACAGTAACCCCGTTCGGTGCATGAAAGCGATGCCATAATCCTTTTGCCACCACCGTCAGCATACCCGCTTTCATTTTCAGCACTTCGGGTCCATCTTTGGTCAGGATCGTCAAATCTGCCTCGCCTTTTAAAATGTGAACAAGTTCATCACCCGCACGGTGGCGTTCCCAGGGACTATCCCCGCTAAAACTGCCCGTAAAAACACCGCCCGTATCAAATGGGGCCAACTTGACAAAGGCGGCCGCCGATTCCGCTGCAGGGGTATTTTTAGTCCTCCCATTCAGCATTTTTAATCTGGAAAGCTCCTCTTCAATGTTTGCCGCCTTAATTTTCGTCATTGGGCCACAAATCCCTCCCGTCTCGGATCTGCCCCACCCTCAAGGGTGCGTCCGCCATTTTCCGGATATTTCAGTCTGATCCCGTGTAGACCGCTCATAAGGGTTACAGCCTGAACATCATGACCAAGTGCTTTGAGTGGCGCAATCAGGCTTTCCGCGCTTGTTCCTTCCTCAACCAGGGCCGGGCCATTCCGGCTTAAAATATGTGGGGCGCTGATTGCTGATTGAACATCCATATTCCAGTCAAGAACGTTAATCACTGTCTGCGTGACATAATCAATAATGCTTGCCCCCCCGGGGGAGCCGATAATAAGCACAGGACGGTTCTGCTGATCAAAGATAATGCTGGGTGTCTGTGAACTCATCGGTCTTTTTCCGCCCTGAACACGGTTTGCCACCAGCTTGCCATCATCGCCTATCGGAATAATTGAAAAATCCGTCAGCTCATTATTTAACATAAATCCTTCCACCATCAGGCGACTGCCAAACATACTTTCAACTGTTGCCGTCATTGAAACCACATGACCCCATTTATCAGTAATACTGAAATGTGTGGTCGAGGGAATATCAAGCACATATCCTTCCCCATAATCCAGCGCCATATCGGAAGGCGGCTGGCCATAAGGGGCTTTACCCATTGACGTACCCGGTTTGATCAGCCTAGCCCGCTCAGCAAGATATTTGGGGTCAATCATTCCATGATAAGGAACATCAATAAAATCCGTATCCCCCGTATACTGGTTTCGATCCGCATAGGCGAGGCTCTCTGCCTCAAGAATAAGATTATAAGCTTCCGGCGAATGTGGCTTCATTTGCTGGATATTAAATTTTTCCAGCATTCCGAGTGCTGCGATCATTGTGGTTCCGCCCGAGGAAGGTGGCGAAATTGAACAGACCTTATAAACGCGGTAGCGACCACAAAGCACATCTCGTTCCTTTGCCTTATAATTCGCCAGATCACTGACATCCATCAGTCCGGGATTATTGGGGGCATGTTTAATGGCGGAAACAATTTTTTCGGCAATTTCGCCCGTATAAAAAGCTGATATTCCTTCATTGGCAATGCGTTTTAAAACCGCTGCCTGCTTTGGATTTTTAAGAAGATGGCCTGCTTTGAGCGGCTGGCCGTTTTCATCATAAAAATAAGCCCGTGATTCAGGGACCAGCATCAGTTTTTCATCAATGGTAATATAATGTTCAAGTCGTGGTGAAACAATAAACCCTTCTTCGGCTAGGCGAATGGCCGGCTCAAACACCTCCGCCCACGGGAGTACGCCATGACGGTCATGGGCCATTTTCAGGGCCGCCAATGCCCCCGGCACACCAACCGAAAGGCCGCCATAAATGGCATCAAGTTTCACATATCCCGACACATCCGTAACTGATTTAAACAAATCCGGTGTCGCGGCCATGGGGGCTGCTTCACGTCCATCATAAAAATTTAGCTGTTCATTAGATGGTTTGCTCGGATCAAAATGGAGCAAAAACGCCCCACCACCTATACCTGAAGACTGTGGCTCAACAAGACTTAAAACCGTTTCCACCGCAATGGCCGCATCAACCGCACTGCCGCCTTTTTTTAAAATCTCAAGCCCGGCTTTTGCAGCATATGGATTGGCCGCCACCACCATCTGATTATCATAAGATGATCTGTCTGTCCCTTCTGCCTGTTGCATTACGGCCAGATCTAGGCTGTCTGGCGTGGCTGGAATGATTTCATCTATTCTTTTTGCCAGTCGATTGGTAAGCTTTATTTCCTGATCTGCCTGTTCATTGCCCTCAATCTGACGGGAAATAGTACGAAGTTTTGCCGCAAGCTCATTAAGACGGGAAATTTCAATCTCAACACCGCGCCAGCGCATGGCCCTGTCTGCATTGTCAGCAGCTTCATACTGATCCATAGCTTTTGCAATATTCTCGGCACGGAACGGCAGATCCCTTTCAATCTCCTGAAGGCTCACCCGAATATCAAGAAGAGAAACGGGCTTTTCCGCAATTGGCGACGCGGGAAGACTCGATCCCTTGTCTTCTTCCACAATCTGCTGTGCTGTTTGCGTATCAGCTGTTCTTTTATTTTCAAGTTCGGACCAGAGATTGTCGGCTTCCATTTTCGGCCATTCTGTCTGTCCGCCCGAGGAACAGCTTAAGAGAACACTCAGTATGGAAACACTGAGCAATCCATTTAACATCTTATTAAATAAGGATTTATTAGATTTAATCAATTTCCGCCCTGCTCTGTTTATTATCGATCACAATCAAGTTTAGTTCATGAAATTCGTCACGACAAGCTTGCTTCGGCTTTAAATTTCAAAAAAAACAGCTATATTTATCAAATGAGGCTTGCATTACGCTTTCGATATGAGTAGGTTGCCTCACGCAAATTGAATGATCAGCGCTTGTAGCTCAGCTGGATAGAGTACTTGACTACGAATCAAGGGGTCGGGAGTTCGAATCTTCCCAAGCGCGCCATTCAACTTCATTATAATCAATAAGTTAGATTAAGGGCTGTTTCTTTCAGCTCTATTTTTTTGCCGTTTACTTGCCATTTACTTTTATTGCTCCAAATTCCAGTTATAGTTTTGCGATGTCAGAGCATAAGCACTATAGCGAATATCACAGTTATATGGATGGTCGGATTGTTATTTACAAACGAAAAGATCATAAAAAGCCGAAGTTCTCGGCACGATTCAAAATTCCAAATCGGATAGGTGTAATCGTTAAAAGCACCAAGACAGCAGATAAGGATAAAGCTTATATATTTGCAAAACAGATGTATTACGATCTGGAAGGTAAATTTCATCGAGGTGAAGTATTAAAGAAACTGCCATTCACGAAAGTCTTTGATGACTGGGTGTCATTGAGATCAATCGAAGGCAAGGATAAGGTTTATACATTTGACGACATAAGATCGTCGAGAAAACACATATTGAAGTTCTTTCACGATCATGACATTAGATTGATCGATAGCTTTCTCATCAATGAGTTCTTCGCAAAACGTCAGTCTGACATACCCAAACCCAGCGCAAGCACGCTAAAACAAGAAGCAAGACGTCTCAATAGCATATTCACTTTTGCTTATGATAATAGATTGATTAAAGACATCCCGCGTTTGCCGGTGATATCAGCAAAACCAAATCCTAGACCCGACTTCACGCAAGAAGAATTTAATAAGCTGACGAAGTCAATGACAGACTTTGTCGATGAAGTGAAAGGGAACAGTTTTCATTATCGTGCGAGATACTATCTTCAACAATATGTACTGATACTTAAAGACACAGGTCTAAGAGTTGGAGAAGCGCGAAAGTTGCGCTGGATCGATATCGGCAAGACGCAGACGACAGAAGGTAACACAAGATTGGTATTCTCTGTTAATGGCAAGACGGGTCAGCGAGAAGTCATTTGCATGGAGAGCGTCAAAATATACACAAAAAGACTGTTTGACTTTAGAACAGATGAATTGGGTCATACACCAGATCTCAATGAGTTCGTGTTCTGTCACAAAGACGGCAGTGCAGTTCAAACGTTTAAAAAATCATTCCGCGCTTTAATGAACTATTCAAAGCTGTTGCTTGATAAGAACGGCAACAAACGTGTTATCTATAGTCTTAGACACACATATGCAACGACGAGATTAAATGATGATGTGAACATCTATCAACTCGCTATCAATATGGGCACAAGTGTTGAAATGATTGAGAAATTTTACGGAAAAAAACGAACGACAGCAAAATCAGCATCTGAACTCACAAAATATTCAAATAGTAAAAACAATTATATCGAAGAAGATCATAGTCTGCCTTGGGAATAAAGTTGGTGAAGGTTCATTTAATGAAGTTTGATGATCTAGTATACATCTATTTATTTTGATCTGGCAGAGTAATGTTAATAATTTAGGTGAGGCTCTCCCCATTGATTTTTGTGTTGACTGCTTTAAAGTAGTAATTCTTTTAAAGGATTCGCTTATGATTGCAGGTATCTTTATGCGGGGTTACAAAGCATTTGATAAAATAACCTACGTACCAATAACAGAAAAAGCCAAATTTTCCGCATTTATTGGGGATAACGGAGCAGGTAAGAGTTCTATCCTTGAAGCTTTAGATACCTTTTTTAACAATGAGCGCTTTAACAGAAATAAAACTCAACAAAAACGTGGACAAAGTCGCTTAGAAGATGTTGCCTTTGCAGCTCCTATATTTATTTTGACTTCAGAAGAAATTAAAAACCTTTCTGAAGACCAAACGCGTTTACTTAAAGCTATATCAAAATACCTAAAAAATATTCCTTCAAGCCATTCACAGCTAGCGGAATTAAAAAATCATTTATCTGAAATTGAAAATATTGAAGAATATTTTGTTGTTGGGTTAGCTAGATACTCTGATGATAAAACATATCAAGACTTTCTAATAAATACAGGCTTACACAATCATATATACAGACGCAGAACTGAATACGATTTAACAGAAAATGACTTTGGTGACAAAGTTGGGAATGACAGACCTTTTAAGCACCTAAACTCGCTGCGCGCCGCGATCATTAAACAATACTCATATATTTACATCCCAGTAGAAGCCAATGAAGAGGACTTTTCAAAACTAGAGAGTAAAACGGTCGAGAGGCTTTCCGATAATGATCTTTTTCAAGATATTTCAAGAATAGTTGATGCCAAAAAAGTTTCAACAAAAATAAATACTCATTTAGATACATACTTAAATGAAATAGAACAAAACCTCGATGGGCTTAAATATCACTCAGCATATAGAATAAAATTTACTTACACTTTACTTGTCGAAAAAATTATCGAAGGTTATTTTTCCACTAAAATTCTTCACCAAGGAGACCCTAAGGTCCCCATCAGCGATTTAAGTGCTGGTGAAAAAAGACAAGCTCTATTAGCGTTTTCTACCGCTTTGTTAGAAAGAGCCTCAGCCAAGACGGGAACATTCCGAAAGGTAGTCTTTGCTCTTGATGAACCTGAATCATCCCTTCATATTTCCCGTGTATTTGGGCAGATTGAAAGACTCAAGGCTATAGCACAAAACTGCGCCCAGGTATTAATCACAACTCATTGGTACGGCTTTATACCCGTACTCGATGAGGGTTGGGTGCACTCACTTACGCAAGAAGCAAATGAAACTGAAATCGACAGCATTAATTTAGAAAACTTCTATCATCAAACACGTAATTTAAAAAGTAATACAAAAGGTGAGCGACCATTAGATGCCAACCTTAAAGGTAACAGTGAACTTGTACAGTCTATTATCAACTCGACAGTTAATGAGACTCCCTATACATGGATTATTTGTGAAGGGTGCACAGATGCCATTTATCTTAAAAGCTTTCTTAATATTAATAATATTCGTATTATTCCAGTAGCCGGAGCTAGAAATGTTATAAAGCTATATAAGTTATTACACCCAGTAGTCGATGATTATAGAGACAGAATTAAAGCTCCCATACTATGCCTGATTGATACTGATGACGAACTACCTAAATTGGAGGGTATTCAGACAAGTATACCCAAAAAATTATTATTCAGACGTCTATGTAATGACCCCCGAGACCACCATAAAACTATATTAGTGAATGAAAGCAGTACCTTGGCTGGACCAACAGCTATTGAAGATGTACTTCCCCCCAAGCTATACATAAAAGTCCTTGAAACTTACAAAGATGAACTTGGTTTTAATCCAAAAGATAAAAAATCTACAGGTAATCATTCAAATTCGTATCAATGCCTTGATCTAAAAACAAGTGAAAGAACAAAACTAAAAGACTTTTTTAATCGCGAAGATGGCAATAACAAAATCTTATTTGCAAATAGCTTTTGCGACGCCTACAAAGAAACACCTGAAGATGTGTCTTGGCGTGAGGAGTTGACCGAACTTCTATCAAAATAAATGAATGATCCCTATCATTATGAAAAATTTATCTGCTAGAGCGGACTTACGATTACACCAACATATTGTAAAATAATCTTTTAATAATATTTCTTAGTAACAAATTGTATTTCAGTGACAATATAAGTAAAAACGTTTTCTATTTTTTGTCTATATCAGAGTAATAATGCCACACGTAATTATTTTATGTTATTGAAACGTCAAAGATTTGACTTTAATATCTTGCTCACTCAACCAGCTGCGCACATTCTCTTCAGATTGATCGTGCCAGGAGTATAGTTTCACTTTGCGTCTATCTGACGTCTCACAGATCCAGTATTTTAATGATCTATGTGATTTTAACCAGTCGCCGAAGCCTTTGTGATCAGCTCGTCTAAAATTGTTGCATTTAACATTGTTCCAGCCAAATACATCTTTGAAACTTTCATTTTTATCGATGATATATTTGTTCGATTTGAGATATTTGATACACTGAATGCTATCGGCATGCAGCTCTTTATATCTGTCAAGTAATGCATCAAGAGAAACATCAAGTACAGTGTCTGACAAAATGAATACTTGTTTTTTCTGAGTGCCGTGAATGAGACGCAGTCTATGAAGTGCTTGATATGTTTCAGACTTGTCAAAATGATCTGACGTCAATCGACAAAAATCAGTTTTATAATCAGTCTGCTTCACAGCTTGATGTCTGCCGTCTTTCATACGATAGACTTTCGTAATTTCAAGCTTCTCGATATATTCGTTATATGCTTCAACTTGAATTCTGGCTTCAATGCCGAATACATCTTCTCTAAAAATGAGTTGAGAGAGATTGAATATCTCATAATTCGGCAGTCTATGTTGCCCCAGCACGATTAACGTATCGCAGTCTTCAAAGCGATTGATACCTCTGACGTTCCCAAACCAGCCGATACGATCTTCGCCTCTATTCATAGCAGTGACTTTGTCATCTATTTCGCTAAATGCATTTGTATCGTCGTAGATTCTATTATACCGAATAAATCCCAATTTCTTAGTTTCTAGAGTGTCGATCCAGTCACAAATCTGATGAATTTTCTTTGAACCAGCTTCATTCAAGAAAGAATGCTTGGAAAAAGAAGCATCATTGATGAATTGATAGACTTTTGAATTATCTTGTTGCTGAACACGAAGATGCTCAAATTCAAAATCTCTCTCAAGCAAAGTTTCAATAACAACTTGCTCTCCAGAGCCATCAAGATAAAGCATCGGTGTATTCTTGAACTCAGGCAGTATGCTTTTTGCTTTACCGTAAATCAAACGAGGTTCTGCTTCATTTTTAATATCATATTGAAGCCATATATGTTTCGATTGAAGCTTAGTGCCAAGACAAAGATGCATCAGCTCTTCAAACATATCTCTGTATTTTTCTTTTAATTCTAATTGTGCGAATAGTGCGGCAAATCTCTTATAATTACCGGTAGCCTGTGTTTTCTTAATAGCAGCACTTAAGTTTTTTATTCTGGCTTCAATATCAAGAATATCACTCTTAATTCCGCGAAGATCATGTTGCAAATACTGATGTTTATCTGTGATTGCTTCATCCAGTGTTTTACCGCTTTTGATATCATTCAGAATAGACCTCAGTGAGCGATAATTACTTTCAGTGATTGATAATAAAGTCTCTTTCGTATTCGTCATCATCGAAACGATATCTTCATCTATGATAATATAATCAGCATCAAAGTTTTGATCGTGCTTCGGTTTCTGGAAGAGACGATTATGAGTATAAATTCTTACTCGATTGCCTTGTTTGAATTGTTCGTGATAAGAACAAATGCCTTCAATACGTAGAAAACAATCATTACATAATGACGTGCCAGCTTTGTTGATGACTTCAGCTTCATAAATCTGACAATGGTGTTCTAAACCTGTTATTTTATGAGGCTTATGCCACCATGAGATGCTTTGTAACACTTGTTGAAAAGCACCCTGTTCTTCCCTTATTTTTTTATTATATTCAGCGATATTACTATTCATATCGTCGATGAACTGATTAATCATTTCATGTGTTTTTAGAAAGACAGCGACATTCTTGTTTTGATTTTCAAGCAAAAAATCTGATACAGCTTTGAACATTGTGCGAGTTTTGCCTGAGCCACATTCGACAATGACAGCTTTATCTTTCTTCTCATGAAAGAAATCTTTTAAGATGATCTTTCTCAGATGCTCAGTACTTTCAGCTGGTGTATAATATTTATCTGAATAATAAGTCGGCTTCTCTTCTGTCTCTTGCAAATCTGTTTCAGATGAATATTCATAGCCGTACTGTTTTGCGATATAAAAAAGCGTCGCTATTGAGATGCTGCCATTGCAGTTCTTAATTTGACTGACAATGTCGCGCTCAAGCTTCTTTCGATCATCCACCCCGCTCCAGTGCGCTAGCAAGACTGCTTTCGCACTTTGTTTAAAGTGATCAATGACAGAGAAATTTATGATTAGACGTTCATCATAAGGCAGATCGTTCGGAATATATTCTAAGCATCTCAGAACAGCTTCATCTGTTGTATCGAATGATGATCTATCAGTAATATTTTTGCTGCGCTCATTTTGCGCTGCCTCTTCATCTCGAAAGAGCTCATTCACTCGTTCATTAATCACAAGAGCGTCGCATGACTTATTATAATAAACATCTTTATCAGATGATACGTAGCATTGCAGAGCAATGCTTGATGCAGCAGCATCAACATTCTGAATTTTTTCTAGAATATCAGCCAGTTCATGTTTAACGATCTCATATGCATACTTGAATTTACGACTGATGATCGCTTTATCATCACAGCTAAAATCTGTCATGACGCCGAATTTAACGCCTGATGATGGTGATAGAAATGCATAGAGCACAGATGATCTCGTCTTCAACTGTTCAATGATTAATCGTGACTGAGCTTCATCATATTCATCGATATCAAATTGAACGATGCCTGTCGCGCTGACATGATCGCTTTTGCTCATTGCATTTGCACCAGCGTCAAGCCTTGCACTGATCATAAATACTGGCAGATCATTCTTTAAACTTTTTTTGTCAGCGTCGCTTTCTGCGTTTCTGATTGCTTCGATTTGAGCTTTATATTTTTCGAATTTAATATCATTTATGATTTCATCTAAACTTCGATGTGCTGACGTCGTTGAAAATACGTTTTCTTTAAATGTTAACTTCATTGCAATCGCTGCCACTTAATGATTTGTGCTGAATATGATCACTGATATTTATATTTCAAGTAATACAAGAAATCTGTATTCACGCTATAATTAATATATTAGACAAAGTACAGATTTTCTGCATACGCAAAAAAACGCCTGTTATAAATAATAAGTAGCAGCAACGGAGCCAGCAGCAATGAAATCAACGTTTAAAACCGAGAAAATCATGACTTTTCAGAAATTCATTCGCAGCGAATTGTATCAGAAAATGAGAGCTCAGAAATTGAAATCATTAAACTGTGAGCAGCAGAAAATCAAAAATGATCCTTCTTAAAAAGCGTCTTAACTTCGCTCCAAGAGCTCACCAGTGTGTGAAATGAAATTTAATATGTGATGACAGCAAATTATGATTTTGTGCAATTTTGCACAGATTGAAGTGATTTCAAGAAAAATGGGCACATGTGCCCATTTTGGATTGATTAAGTGACTGCTAACGACCCAAAGCGGACTTTTATAAAGTAATAATTTATTCTTCAGTTAAATATTCAAATAAAGACGCTTGAAGTATCGTATTTAAGCTACCTAATATAATTAACATTAAATGAACTACTAAATCTCTTTACCAAATTGCCCAAATAATTCTAATAACTTTTTAAATGAGCAAGTTAAACACTAAATTTAATTCATTGCATTAGCTCATTTCGGACGAATATTAAGCCATTTGAACGTTCTATTATTTATTACGTAATTTTCGACGATTGCGTCGCCGAAGAGAAAACTTTTCACCGTCCCTCATATCTTGTTTTACAGGATTGTTGAAGTAATCTTTACTATCCGGATGCAATGTAGGCATTTTATAAAAATTAAACAAAGAAGTGCTTCCTGCGTTTGTTTTGTTAAAGTTCATTTTTTCTAATATTTGTTGGTAATGAAGTATATTTGAGAGCGAATCTGCAAAAGTTCTTAAAGACATGATTTTTTTCTATAAACAGCATTATATCGCTGCAATAAGGAACTAGGATAAGTTCTATACCTTAATTGGGGTCGAATATTTACAATACAAGGCTATTGAAGATTTATATTTTTTAAATACACGTGTGTCCGCTTTGGGTCGGAAGCAGACACTCAGATTTTGTGCAATTTTGCACAAAAATGGACACATGTGTTCAATTACAGCCCCATCTAATTCTGATCGAATGCACATTGTGCATAATTTTTATAAATCTGATTTCATATAAATATAACAGAAAAACGATAACAATAACGGAATTCTCTAATGAAATCATTCAAACAATATATCGACGAACAAGAAGATGAAGAACTAGACTGCGAAGAAATCAATGAAGCGTTTTTGAAAAAAGCGAGCAAACTCGTCATAGCAAATAAAATTCGATTGCTCAGCGCGAAAATAAAACAAGCAAATACTGAGAAAGAAAAACTTGATCTGATAGCAAGTCAGAATACTTGGTTGGCTGGGTTGATGTTGTTATCAGATCAGTAAGATAGTATGCTTTAAAATATTGAAGTCAATTTATTAAATACTATGTGATTGGAGGGGGAAATGTTTGGTTTTTTTAAAAGTAAAGAAGTAAAGAATGTTTTAGCTGAAATTAATACTATTGAAGCTGAGGAGGGAGCAGAAGGGCTATTTCATATTAAAGAACAAGTTTTACATGAAATAAGTGGAAGGAGGAATGCTGAGAAAACAAAGCTTTCAATAATTAAAGATGGGATGAAAGTTAGAGATCTAGCATTTCTAATTATACTGAATGTTTTAAGTAGGGAACTTACAAGCGGACGCTTTCATATTTATAGAGGAGTTCTGAGCAACATCGGGCATGAATTGTTAAGATTATGGGATTATTCTGTCCAACAACAAAGATTGAGCGGCTACTATACCGACGAAGATGTTGAAAATGACGAAAAATGGATACGTGCCGAGATCAAACAAGCTGGGTAATCATAACCAGATTTTTCTGTTCCTCATTATATTCTTTACATAACATAATGAGTTTGAAATTGAGAATTCCGAGAAATACGAAATTTTAAACCCTAGAGCCTCCGTCATTCCTGTTTTAAAGAAAAAGCCCTGATCGATGATGATCAGAGCTTTGAATTTGCCGTCATTATAAAATTACTGCCACTGTAATATTTATAATTTGGATTTTCTAGAAATCTTCAGCTACAGCCTGTTTCGAAAGCTGATATTCTTGCAGTGCTTTCTTATAATCACTTTTCTTTACAGCGACATTGAATAACCATGCTGCACCAGTATCACTAAAACATTTGGAAGCTGATCCCCGCACCTGATCTTTATACAACTTCATTACAGTGAGACTTTCATGATCTTTATCATCCCATTCAAATCGTTGGCTTGTGCTTGTCGGGTTCATATCGAGCATTCCATATCTTTCCTGCAACCGAGTTTTAAAATCTTCTCCATTTGCAGCAAACGCTGGACCACATATGGTCATATTGAAATCACTTACTTCATAGAATTCAGGTGTGCTTCTTAATGATAATGAATATTCCTGATCATCTGCACTGAGACAGCTCAATTCAAATAAATAGCTGAACTTCTCAATACTATTGGGCGGTGATGTAATCTCACATTGAGAAGCCTTGATTTGTTCAAAGGAAGGAGAAAACATATTCTTCACAGAATAATCACGTCCTGATCGTAATTCAGTCTCAGGAATACACACTTCATATGCTTCAAATCCCATAGAGCCGCTTTGAAAGCAAAGAGCAGAATTTTTATCCCTGTTATAAGTATGGAGCGTCGGATTATCAGCAAGCTCTTGAGGAGACATTTGACTTCTTCTTACTTTAGGCTGCTGTTTCTGCTCAGCTTGTGTTTCTTCTTTTGGAGTTTCTTTTTTCGAGAGCTCTTTCTCAAGTTTTTTGACATCTTTGATCAGACTTCCAAATGATTGAGCATTTGCAGACTGCAATGAGAATACTGCTACAGAAACAATAAAGACAGAAATTCTGATAAGTTGATAAATAGTCGATAACATGGTGATCCCCTAAATTGTTAAATTGCCACTATAGGTTTATTACGACAATTCGTTATAAAATGTAAAAAATATAATGAGTTCTTGTAAATAACTGTTTTTATTATATAAATAACAGACACCATAAATCCTTCATTGCCAATTCATTATATTATTGCTACTATTGAGGGTAATATAATGAAATTTAGGAGATTTTCATGTCTTTAGGAAAGCAAGCAAAAACATTAAATGCAAATCAGCAGAAAGCGGTGCTGAACTATTTGATGACGACAAGATCACCTGAAAGAAACAAAGTGATCTTTCTTCTTTCAGTAAAGGCAGGCTTCAGAGCAAAAGAAATAGCAAAGCTGAAATGGACGATGATCTCAAACAGTGACGGTGAAATAGCAGATTGTATCTCTCTGACGAATGATGCATCGAAAGGCAGCAGCGGTGGGATTATCTGGATCAACAAAGAGCTCCGTATCGCTTTTCAAGAGCTACGAGCAAAAAGCTGGATCTCAGAGAAGCATGAATATGTCATTCGCTCAGAACGTCGAAGCAATATGTCAGCACAGGCAATCGTCAATCTGTTCAGTTACTGGTATCAGCAATTAGGCTTTGAAGGTTGCAGCTCACATAGCGGTAGACGCACATTCATCACAAATGCAGCTAGAAAGATATCAGCAGTCGGTGGCAGCATCAAAGATGTTCAGATGCTCGCACGTCATAGTTCACTCACGATGACACAGCGATATATTGAAGCTGATGTTGAGGCGATGAAGAAGGTGGTGGAGTTGGTTTGAAAGCTTAAAAACTAGTTTTATTTTTTCAAAACGATTTTAACTAATGTTGCTAAATTTTCTTTTATATCCTGCAACGTACTATCAGTTAAATGCGTTTCATTTTTGCTTTGTCCGGTTTCCAGAGGAGGTAAGTTTCCGAAAAATTTCTCGGCTAATTTACTTCTTAATGCTTTAGACTCTGCATCACTTCTTTCAAGCGCATCCAAATATGGTAGTATTGCTTCCATTTCAAGGCTAAATTGCCTAACTCTAATCGCCTCCCGCCTATGACCGGCCGCAATACGACCTGAATAAGCTGCTGCCGACAATAATATAATTAGAACAGGTGCCGTGAGGTGGGCATTTGAATATACGGAATTGTCATGAAACATATAGCCAGCATAAATTGCAGCAATAATCATGGACGCAAATGAAATTTTTCGCCATCTAATAAATGATTTTTGTTCTTCATCTGAAGCTAATTTATGTTGTCCTCTTAATGCATCATGTGATGCCAACCCAACAATTGAAAGCAGCTCATCATGTTTTTCCTTTGAATTCTTTTTGATTTGATTTAATTCCTCAAAAGTAGATTTTTTTTCGTCAGTAATTTCTTTATTGAATTTCAACAATATCTTATCAAAAGCAATTGAATTCTCTTTTTGGGTCTTCATAAAATAAGCATTAAATTGAGATGTCTGTTTTCTCTGGGATTCTTGAAATGTTGTGGCTCTCTCATTCTGAGCTTTTAAGAAATTTTTATCAAAATCTATCAATCTTTTATCAAGCTGACCAACTTTCTTATTTGCCTGAGCATCAAGCATTTTCACTTTTCGCTCTTGGTTTTTAATTTGTGTTTTTAATCCAGTCACAGCCCTTACATATTCTTTGGTTTTGCCTGCAATTTTTCTAATACTTTCCTCTGATTTCTGCATTGTTCTTGTAAGCATTGCACTTGAAACTATTGGCTTCTCAATCTCCATCACAAGTAAATTTTGAATGTTTGCAATTCCTGAATCAACTTGATCTGCCGCTTGACGTAAATAGTTTATATCTTGCGAATTTACAAAATTTTCCAAATGATTATTTATATTATTTAAAGTGTTTGATAATGCATTAACGTGATTTAGGGCAATTATTTCAGGGTTTAGCTTTTTTACCACCGATGTCACTATTTTACTGAAATATCTAAGCCTTCGAACATCACTATTATTAGGGACTGTTACTGTTTTGAAAATAGCTCTTTTAAGTAAAGTTTCTAATTTTCTAGCATTTTGTTCCAAATTAGAGTTATTAAAAGCTTCGACCCATCTAGACATTTCCCCCTCCTGCTTTATTAATTTCAAGGCAATTAATAAAGTTACCCCTTTAAGCAGAATAAATCAACAAACAACACTGATATTGTCTGTTGCTTTGGTAAAAGGTATATCCTCACTAAAAAAGCCTTAGAGTCCCTAATAAATCATAAGAATTTATACAGTTGAGATGTTCAGTTTTCTGTATCTTTTGGAGGACAAGGATCATTTCCCGGCGCAATAGTATCCTTACTCCTTATTTTTCCGTTAATTCCTTTAGTAATAAGTTCTCCTCCCCCTTGGTTTCTAAGCATAGTTCTTGCCGCTGCTTCAGCTGATGCTTGAGTTGAATGAAGCGAACTTGCTTTAGTAGCATCATTTCGTTTATTAACCCAAGAATTACCTTTCTTATAAACCATGCGGTCTCTCTCTTTTGACATTACAAAACCTCCATTATAAAATTAAAAGTACTTTATAATTTAGTATGGATGAGTGAATTATCAAGATAGAAGTATATTCAAAAAATATATTACTAGAAATTGAGATAAAAAATGAATTTTACAGATTTGTTAGCAATGTATGGCGCCATCCTGTCCACAGGAATTTTTGGATGGAACATTTATAAAAGTAGAGCAAAAGTATGGGTCAAATTAATATATAGTGTAGTTGATACAGATAATAGATTTGAATCTGGCATTAGCATTTATATTCAAAATCCTACCAATCACACTATCCATATTTCAAGTATATCGATTTTGTACCCCTACCGAGCCGTTAATCTTATAGAATATTTTGAGCATCTATTGAAATTTAAAAATATACCTAGGCAAATAGGTTGGGTTCACTCAGAATTATCATTTTATGAAATTGATAATAAATGCCCTTTTTCTTTAGAACCATTACAATCAAAATCCATATTTATATCTAATGATAAGCTAGAACTTATTTTTGTTGAAGCCAATAAACGTGAAATTAAAGCTGTAGCTCAGGATCAATTATGGCAAAATGTATATTCTAGAACTTTCAGTGTTCCTGAAAGGAATAATATACAATAATATAATTTTTAGTTATTAACAGTGCCTCTAGTGAGTATGGAGTATACCTCAAAGCACAAACATCTAAACAAATTACACGTTCTTCTTTTAGAACTGCAAAAATAAATGGCAATTAATTAATTACCCCTGCATCCTTAGTTCTACTCCCCAACATCCATAAAACTCTGTCAAAATATCTTATAGGTTCTAAATCAATTTCAAAATTTTGAAGCTCATTCTCAATATAATCGCTTACAGGATTAAACAATGCAAAATATTTATGGGAATAGTCAGCGTAAATAACCTGATCATATTCTGATTTTGAAATGCCAACTTTTTTGCGCATTTTGTCATTAGTATATTTACTACCATTAGAAGGTTCATAATGTTGACTACATTCAATACTTTTATAAATCTTCCAGAGTACATTAATAGCTATATTCGCATTTTGATCATAAATTGGAGTAGAATTTGGATATTGCAACCAAAGAAGCTTTGAAGTCATACTTAGAAAACTTCTGTCTTTTGTTATTTCAGGAAGAGCAGAATATGAATTAGTAAGGGTTTCGTTTAATTCATTAAAGCGTATTAAAAGTTCATTTTCACTTAATACTTTCCCTTGATCATTCCAGCGCTCAAATTGTGAAAGTGATACTTCAGCAAATATACCCCCTAAATCTAAAAGTCCTTGTAATATTCCATATCTTTGCATCCATAATTTTAAAGCATCTTTTTTCTTTTCGAGATCATGATCTCCAATAAAAATAATTGATTTTACATTGCGATCTGTTTGGGCAAAAACTTCAGGTTTTGCATCCAAGGTTTTATATTCTCTTTCAGTATCTTCTAAATACCGATCTATTAAAGGCAGTAAAAGCAAAGATATATTCATTCCCTCACCTAAATTTAGTTTTCTTGAACCCAAATTAAGAGAATTTAATGTAATATTTATAGGAAATATTACAATTATCAAATTTGATATATAAATTTACAATTATGAGATTTTATGATTTTTAAAAGCAATCATTGAAATTTTGTGCAATTTTCCACAAAACATAAAGAAACGGCAGTTCATTTTACTCAAACTACCGTGACAAATATTAAATATTGATTATTTAGTTATGAGTTCCATCCCATAATTATTGACGCCTTTTGGTATAACTACACCGAGCTTTAAACGAAGCTTATTATCTTTGAAATGACTATAATCGACATAATGGTGCCATCTATTATATCTCCATACTAATCGAACAACATCAGGATGCATCTCAACGAGCATTTTTGATTTATTATACGTACCTTTAGGGTTATAACCTGTCTTACTAAAACTTTCATCATCTACTAATTCTTTGTGATAAAATTCATCATTATTTCCACCCTTCACAGATTGAGTGCCGGCTTTGCCTTGTAAGAATGCATTGAACTGTATTGTGCAGTCACCATCTTTCAGTACTCGAAGACAAAGATCAGTATCTTCATTATAGCGCCCTCTCCAGCGGAATTTGCAGTTATTATCAATTAACAAAGTAGAGTATATTCTGGTGTTCTTCACAAATGGAGGAAGCTTTTGATTAGGAACTGCGAAAAAGCGATACTGAAACCCAGCGACGGGCACATTCTCGTAACGATTCACAAAATCTTCAGCTGCCCTGAAAATTGCTCCAGTTTCAACCGGAATTCTCTGATTTTCATTTAAACGATAAAAACCTCTTATATTGTCATCGAGAACCCAGTGTTTTTCTGCACCGAAGGCAATAGAATGATCCCAACACCAGTTTCGAGCTCTACCGGGACCATCACCGTGATTACTGAAAGGCAATATAAGCAAGGTCGCATATTTTCTGAGTTTGAATTTATCAAGAGCTTTTTGATAATCACTTTCATCTTGAGGCTCAATGGCAATATAATGTGGTACATGCATCTTAGTTAATGATCTGGAGGTCAACATGGAAGCTGATCGCCCTTTAGATACGATATAAATTGGGTAAATTGGATTTTCCATTTTATGCATACATCCTTTCTTTATAATTAGCTTGCACGAGTTTAGGGTGCCAAATGCTTTTTGTTTTGTCAGTCAGCGGTTGTTCAAGTCGTTTTTGAAAATCTCTATAATCCTCTTCATTTCTAAAACTAACAGTGAGTTTTTTGTAAGGAAGATTATTATCATTCACAAAGTCTGGTGTTCCCTTCCAAAGAGTCTTCCAGTCATCATTTTCATTAGCACCCTCTAACAACTCAGAACACGGGTCATATACAGTTGACTCTGGGACTTGATCAGGTGTTCGAGTAATAGCCTCAATCTCACTCTTAATATTAGAGGGAAGTAAAATTGAAACACCCGGCAGTTTCTTCATCTGATCCATTTGCTCAAGAAACTTATCCAAGATTTCTTGCGAAAACCCATCTTGTTTTGGAGCAATAGTAATTGGTTGAAACTGAAATACCTGAGCAACAGTTCGATTGCGTAATGCCGATTTGCAGGCATCTACATCTAATCCCCTAATCTTAGCTGGTTTATCTCCAGATAAATATTTCGATTTGAAAAATTCGAAATCTTCTGGTGATAAATTGCGTATTTTATTCAAAGTGGTCCAGCAAGTGATAAAACTGAGTTGTTCCCGATATTCCTTAAGCCGAGGACACTTTGCGCACTCCATATAGCGACTGGCATTTGTGCGTTCCAAATTGATTAACTTCAAATATTGTCTGAACTTTTTCACTGAACTGTTCTCACGAACGGCTAACATATCTTCACCAATTTCGAAAAAACGACTGTTCAGGTTTCTTAGTTTGACATTTAGTGCTTCAGCAGCAAGCTTAATGTCAATGTTGGTTAATTTTTTCTTATTACAGTTTTCCATTTTTAAATCCTCATGTTTAATGGAGTTAACATTACGTATTTTTGAAACTCTGAATTATTTTTGAGCTCGCGAATACAAGGAGATAAAAACATAATTTGATGTAAAAAAATGTCCCAAAGGATTGGGATATCGATGGAAGTTTTATTGCGCTATATTGATATAATTAATCTTCTGAATCGGATAGTTTTTTAACAATTGAAGAATACTCGCGTCTCGCTATTCCATACTTTGAAATGTTAGTTCGAATACGATCTAATGAAGGACGATATCTGGAAGTCGTCGTTAGTTTTTCTCTTATTGCTCGAAGGTGATCATCATATGTATCAGGAGAAATTCCAAGATTGTAGGCTGTATTTGTGCGATCTTGACTGTTCGCAATTTCTTTAAGTACTCTATATTGTGCAGGAGTTAATTTATCTACATTCGTTGCGAATTTTGTGTTCTTTACGATAATTCGAGAATTTATAATCTCAATAAGAAATGATAATTCGATCAATATCCATTCCCAGATACTTTCATCTTCTTCAATACCAGAAACGAGAATAGTTGTGCCGGCTTTATGCCCAGGTAAAGACGAAAAAAATGGTGCCCAGCAATAGATAATTTTTTCATCTTCATCTGTGAAATTTTCCACAAATGATTTAGGCATTTCATCCCAATTTGACAAAAACTCAGCTTTCTCCTCAACTGTAATACTGAGATTCTCATCCCTACCAAAAGTATAAACTTGTACATCTGAAACTTTACCCCCAGTGTAATACCAGTATTCCATGTAATCTATTTCAAGAGCTTCTAAGATTTCATAAAATAGCGACCAAAGCTCTTCAACTTGTTCTTGTTTGATTATCGGTCCTGTTTGAAATAAGTAGAGCTTAAATAAATCAAGCAATTCTCTGGTAGCTAGTGGTAAATCAACAGTCATGTTAGCATGCCCCAATTCAATAATTTTATTTATTATGAGGCAGTGACAGATGATTTCAACACCTTATTTCGGCATTTCTTCTCAATACAGTCATTTTGATGTGACATCACCAATTCGATGTCTTTCTCGAACAAAGAATCAATCAAAATCCACTTATAGTTGAAATTGCAATTTTTTACTTATCATTTACTTAGGTGGTGAAAGAAGAATATCTTGTTTTATTTCAATATGTTAAGCCATAGAGTACTTGACTACGAATCAAGGGGTCGGGAGTTCGAATCTTCCCAAGCGCGCCATTCAGATCAAAGACTTGGCTTTTTAAGCTCAAGTCTTTTTCATTATTTAAGCAGGGAACCCAAAATACCGCGAAGCAATCTGTTGCCAAGACTGCGTCCCGCGCTTCGCGCCATACTTTTTACAAATGCTTCACCGGCTGTTTGCCTGTTACTGGTGCGTGTTCTTGAGCCTGCTCCTGATCTTGTTCTTGATGCTGTTCTTGGAACACTTGTGTAACTTTTACTCTTACTTTCTTTTTCCCTGTTTTCCCTGTTTATTTTTTCCGCCATTCTTTCACGAAGTATTTCATGGGCTGAGCGCGGATCAAACGGCTCCGCATAACGACGCATATTAATATCATTATCCAGAATTGCCTTGCGTTCCTGGTCCGTGGCTTTGCCGATCCGTGAATGGGGTGGCCTGATCAGCACCCGTTCAACCGGGCTTGGAATAGCCTTATCCTGCAAAACAGAAACCAGTGCTTCGCCAACACCAAGTTCACTGATGACACTTACAGTATCCAGCTTCGGGTTTTCCCGAAATGACTGGGCGGCGACCTTAACGGCCTTCTGTTCGCGCGGTGTATAGGCCCGCAGTGCATGCTGAATTCTGTTACCAAGCTGCCCTAAAACCGTATCGGGTATATCAGACGGACTTTGGCTGATGAAATAAACACCGACGCCTTTTGACCTGATCAGCCGGACAACCTGTTCAATTTTTTCAATAAGGGATTTTGGCGCACTGTTAAAAAGCAGATGGGCCTCATCAAAGAAAAAGACCAGCACCGGTTGCTCCGGATCCCCTATCTCAGGCAGATTTTCAAATAATTCGGAAAGCAGCCATAATAAAAATGTGGAATAGACGCGCGGGCTGTTAATCAATTTATCGGCGGCAAGAATATTAATCCGGCCCCGACCGTTTCTGTCAGTCACCATAAAGTCTTCGAGTGATAAGGCCGGTTCCCCAAAAAACACGTCTCCCCCTTCACGTTCCAGCATAAGAAGCCGACGTAAAATGGCGTTTACCGAAGCTTTAGAGACACTGTAATTAAGGCCCAGACTTCCGGTATTTTCCCCTAAATATTCAAGGGTAGTTCTCAAATCCGCCAAATCAACGAGTAGGAGGCCTTCCTGATCCGCATATTCAAAGACCAGAGTAATGATGCTTTCCTGCGCTTCGTTTAATTCCATTAGCCGCGAAAGAAGCTGCGGCCCCATTTCAGAAATTGTTGATCTGACGGCTGTACCTTTTTCTGAGAAAACGTCCCAAAAGCTAACCGGATATCCATATTGTGTATAGCCGTCAATCCCGATAGATTTGACGCGTTCATCAATTTTGGGGTGGGGCTTTCCTGCCTGGCTTATCCCCGAAATATCGCCTTTAACATCAGCCATAAAGACCGGAATACCCAGATCGGAAAACCCTTCCGCCAGACATTGCAGGGTGACTGTTTTGCCCGTCCCTGTTGCGCCGGCGATTAATCCGTGTCTGTTGGCATAACGGGGGTCAAGAAACACATGCCCGGCTTCACTTCCCCCGATGAGTATA
>Ga0116152_10000797_pt1 | contig 26051 bp, 23 predicted proteins | sample AD_UKC119_MetaG_FD_89894 | JGI IMG/M metagenome (GOLD analysis project Ga0116152, IMG submission 89894) | Active sludge microbial communities of municipal wastewater-treating anaerobic digesters from Hong Kong - AD_UKC119_MetaG | ecosystem: Engineered > Bioreactor > Anaerobic > Digestate...
AGCTTGGCTGCTTGCAATATCTTTTTCTCCAACTCCTGCATGACCTTGGCCTCGGTTTCATTTTCATGATCGTAGCCCAGCAGGTGCAAAAGCCCATGGGCTACCAGGAATCCCAATTCCCGTTCGAAGCTGTGCCCGTACTCCTTGCTCTGTTCCTGTGCCTTTTCCAAAGATATTACGATATCGCCCAGTACATTGACTTCATTGGTAAAAGTAAAGGCTGGTTCGCCCTCGCTTAATTCATTCATAGCGAAGGACAAAACATCGGTGGCGGAATTGACATGACGATAAACATAATTCAGGTCTTTTATATAACTATTATCTACCAGAAGGATGCTAAGCTCTGTATTTTTGGGTATACTGCCTAATTTGGCGATGGTTTTGACGACTTTCAGGATGACTTGCTGCACATCCCGATTATAATTGACCTTGTCCTGCTGGTTGATAATCATCGTGTCCATGGTTAAACCCTCCTCCTTGTCAATTCCTCGGCGATAATTTCAGGATACTCGACTCTTCTATGATATATCCCCTCCAGGACCCGGACAAACGTCGCTGCGATGATGTCCAAATCCCGAAAAGTAAGATCACATTCTTCCAGCTGTCCATCATTTAGCTTGTCCCGAATAATCTTGCGCACCATGTCGCGGATCTTCTCACTGGTAGGCTCTGAAATAGAGCGAACAGCTGCTTCTGCAGCATCAGCCAGCATAACCAGGGCAACTTCTTTGCTCTGCGGTTTGGGTCCGATATAACGATAGTTATCTTCATTGATGTTATCCCCGCCATCCTCTTCCAGGGCTCGTCCATAAAAGTACTTGGTCAGGCTGGTACCGTGATGTCCGGCGATAAAGTCCATGATTGATTGGGGCAAATGCTGTTCCCGTCCCATCTCCAATCCTTCTTTGACATGGGAGGTGATGATCAGGGCACTCAACGCCGGCGCGATTTTGGCGTGCGGGTTGATGTTGCCCTGTTGGTTTTCTACAAAATATTCCGGCCTCCTGATCTTGCCGATATCATGATAATAAGACCCAACCCTGACCAACAGCGCATTGGCCCCTACGGCTTCAGCAGCCGCTTCCGCCAGGTTTCCGACCATCAGACTGTGATGATAGGTACCCGGCGCTTCCAGCAGCAAACGCTTGAGCAGATATTGATTGGGATTGGATAATTCCAGCAATCTGATCATACTGGTAATGGAAAAGGCCGATTCCAGATAAGGCAGGACGCCGATCATCAAAATCGCTGACAACAAACCGCTGGTCGTACCAATAATGACTGCCAGCACAGCCATATTCAGACCAAACTTGCCAGCCAGCAAAGACATGGTGATAATCGTAATGATGTTGGCAGCTGCCAGATAAAGCCCGGCTCGGGCCAGATCTGATGTCTGGCTGAGGTTGGATACCCGGTACACTCCAATGGTTCCGCCAACTGCGGCGACAATCGTATAGGCCAATTGATTGCCGCCAAACATCATACCGATAAAGATTGCCATGACAACCGTCATAAAATAGGCCAGTTTATTGTCGATCAGGATGGCAATGAGCATGGACCCTGCCGCAACCGGGGCCAGATAACCGGTCATGGCATTAATATTGGGCCGGTTGGGTATCTCTACAATGGTCACCAGGCGAGACAACAGGATGATTAGGACAAAAATCAAGCCCAACAACAGCATCAGCTTTTCATTATGATAAATCTTGCGATGATTCAGTTTGATGTACTCCAACCAGACGAAAAAGAACACCAGAATGAACAGGATCGTGCCGACGAGGGTGAGGGAATAGTTTTTGCTTCTCTGAATCCCCAGTTGCTCCAACACAGAGATTTGCTCGGCCGTAACTCTCTCGCCCTCACGAACAATGATCTCCCCCGCTTTGATGTTCTTCTGCACCGGTTTTACCTGAGTGCGGGCTTCATTCATCGCCCTCTCTGTCGCTTCCTGATCATAAAGCATGTTGGGGCGCACGGTTTTAATCGCGATTAACCCCATAATATCTTGGGCTTCAGCCGCAAAACCCAACTGGTTGATCTGCAGGGCGATCTCCTTGTAGGCATCTTCCAGAGCTTCGTCAGTGATGGGCTTTCCCATGGCCCGTTCAATTACACTGAACGTAGTCTTCTCCATTTGTTCCAGATCATCCAAGGTCGCATTAAGCAAATACTGCGTTAGCTGCTTGTCATCCCGATTGAGCGGATGATTGGGGTTTTCAGCCGCTTCGAGGATTTTCTGCAAGTCGTCCTTGCGGGTGGCTTTGCCGCTTTGCTGTACTTCCTTGAGGCTGGCATATATGGCAGTAACTTCATCGCGCGAATTAACCAGTGCATAATTGTCCTCCTGATAAACCTTTTGTACGCGGGATGCCGCCTGCTGCCGCAGCTCTGCAGTTTGTTTTTCGTCGATCACCACAGCATTGATTTCGGATACGATATCATTCTTGGAGACTTCATCGATTCGCAAGCTGACTTGTTGCGGGGTAAGACTGCTGAAAAGGGTCATAAACACGACACTGAAAAAAAATGCCAGCGCCAACATTTTCCTAACGCTCTGGTTTTTCCATATGCCCGCCAGTTTATCCGCAAAAAAATATGTGAAAAGATTGCTCAGCTTCATGCAACGCTCCTTCATTCTCCCCAGTTCATGGATCAAGCCTCACCCGCAACGGTTCCCGTAAATGTTGGACCAGCATCTTGACCCATCTTTTAGAAATGCTTTTCCAGCAATTCATAAGCATTAATGATTTTTTGCACCAAGGGATGACGCACCACATCTTCCTTGCCCAAATATTCAAAGGAAATGCCCTCGATGGAGCATAAGACTTTTTGAATTTCAATCAGTCCGGACTGCTCGTCCGCTGGCAAGTCAACCTGGGTTATATCGCCGGTGATAACCATTTTGGAGCCAAACCCCAAACGCGTTAAAAACATTTTCATTTGCTGTGGTGTCGTGTTTTGGGCTTCATCCAGAATGATAAAGGCATTGTTGAGGGTGCGGCCTCGCATATAAGCCAACGGTGCCACTTCGATAATGTTTTTTTCCAAATAACGCTGGGTTACATCCACTCCCAGGATATCAAACAGACTGTCATAAAGGGGACGCAGATATGGATTGACTTTTTCGATCAGATCGCCGGGTAAAAAGCCAAGCTTTTCACCGGCTTCAACCGCCGGTCTGACCAGAATGATGCGTTCCACTTCCTTGTTGCGTAAAGCCCGCACCGCCATCACGACCGACAAATACGTCTTGCCAGTGCCGGCCGGACCAATTGAAAATACAATGTCATCTTTCAGAATGGCCTGGATATACTTCTTTTGTCCGATGGTCCTGGCTTTAATTGCCTTGCCCCGGGCGGTACTCAAAATGGTGGCCGACACAATGTCCTGGTGGCGGGGCGCATCGCCTCTTTGTAAAAGGCTGTCCACATAAGTAATATCATTTATATTGAGGGCCTTTTCGTTTTCCAGGATATCAATCAAACCATGAATTAATTTTACCGTATGATCGACTGCCTCTTCTTCTCCGCGAATGCTTAATTCCGACCCCCGGGCAACAATATCGGCACCGCTGATGGCCTGCAAATGTTTAAAATTGGCGTCACCGGTCCCGAAAAAGATCGCTGCCTGCTGGTTGTCGGTGATGGTAATTTTGGCTTCCTTGATTGACAAGTAATAATTCCTCCTGCCAGCAAAACTTCATTTGGCTACAATTATAGCATATGCACAAGCAACGTACTAACTCTTATTCAAGCGGCTGAACCCCGCCGATATCCTCTATGCTTTCGATGGCAACTTTGATTCGCACTATGGCATCGCCGGGCGATGACAACACTTCGAGCCGGGTATCGCTGATCTCAACGCCAGGTTGAATTTTGCGGCGCAAATGGTTAATCCCTTTTTCCCGGGCAACCACAATCGCCTGGGCTTCAGTATAGGTCTTAACGTTCTTGTACTGCTCATGATACTGCTTTATATATATTCCCCACAAACCCGGCGGGGTATTTACCGAAAAATGTTTCCCCTCCTGCTGGTACAGTCCGTTTTGAGAAATCTTCGCGTCTTTTACCCGGATTTCCTTCCAGGGCGTAATCAACTTTATTTCCCGCAACGTCTTGCCGCTCAACACTCTTTTTTCAATGCTCCTTGGGCATTCCCCATAGCCTTCGTACCAGGTGCGGGCCTTGACGATTCCCCGGGCTCTTACCAAAGCAGGTTGCTTTGCAGGTTCATTATCCAGTAGTTCAGTCGGTTCAGGCTCCGGCGGATACACAATGCCGGATATGAGAATGTCTCCACGCCCTACAATCTGACCGGTTTTGACGATCGCCTGGCCTTGCAGCAGCAAAACCTCTTCGATGACACCATCACGCTTTGCCACCAGGTGACAGGGACCCAAAAATTCTTCATCCGGCCATACCTTTTCCACTACCCGGATGTGTACCCGGGCTCCTTGAATTTCGCATTGGACATAGGTTAAACGAGGCAGCTCACGCAGGATGGCTTTTTCTGCTTCGCTGCAGCTGATTTGCCACTTGCCGCTGCCTTGATAAAGTCCATGGCGGGCAGCACTTTGCAGAATTTGGTGGGTGGAGACGACCTGATTGCCTTCAACATCCACAAACCAGACGAACAAAGACAACCCATATAAAATCAGTACAAACAAGGCAGCGCCTCCGAAAAACCCGATCCGTCTCTGTGCTTTGGTTTTAAAAAAGGGCCAACCCCGTCGGCTAACGATCTCCAGAGCAAAACCATTCTCTGCGGCAATTGCCTGAAAGGCCGGCAAGGCACTGTTTCTTATACACATGCGCAAATTTTCGCCCTGCCATTTAACATCCCAAATATACACCCCTCGGCTAAGAGCCAGGTTGATCAGCTGTTCCGGGTTTTTTCCTTTAATACGCAAGGTAATGACGCCACCCAGATGATTAAAGAATCTGTTTATCATCCTGCCCTCCTTGATCAGTCAACAAACCGGCAGGTGCTGATATCTCCTGCGATTTTTATTTCGTCCGGCAACAACGCCTTGATCTCCAAATGATCACCCAGTATTTCCAGAAACCCCCGGCTCAGATTGATACGCAGGCGTTGGTTGCTGTACTCGATGATGCCGCGATGATTCTCCAAATAAAGTTCTCCTCGGCCAATCAGTGTAATTTTGGGGATATCCAGTACCAAATCCTTCGGTATCTCCAGTAAATCAGCCATCGCCCGGCTGATCATCTCTTTGCTTTTTTCCAATTAAATGCCTCCCCGGACAGGCTGAAGCCTGTTGCTTTTCAATGCAAATATATGCCACGAGCCGTCTTTCCATGCTTTCTAAAATAAGGTCCAGTATGATTGCGCTTGGATCTTTATGAAATTTAGCTTCCGCTGATGTATGTAAATGAATCGAGCCCGCACCACTTCATTATGGTACGGGCTCAATTTATAATATTGCTTTTTGCCAACTGCTGTGAAGGCAGTCACTTAGGTTCTTATTTTATCCAATATCGAGAGAATCGAGATCCATCTCCGCCAGCAATTGTTTTAATCTGACGGCTTCCTCCTTGTTCAAGGTAACCCCCTTGCCCATTCTTTCATGCCCCGGTCCCCAGTCGCGTATATCCAGTTTGGCCTTGCGATCATTCCAGCTGACCAGATTGATCTCTTTTTGCCAGCCTTTGCTGACATCCCCCAGAGTCCCCAATTCCCGGGTAATGAGAAATTTTATATCCGCCATTTATACAGCCTCCTTTTTGTTTTTGCCGGCTATCCGGGTACACAACCAATAATCTCCCGACCGGTCTAAAACAATTGTTCTTTTTTACATTTTAAACCATTAATGGTACATTGTCATTCATAAAATTGGTTACAGTAAAACCGCCCCGGGATAATGCCCTGAAGCGGTTTATGATCTGTTTATTTATGTTGACACTAGAAAATTGACAAGGCTACAATGCTGACCAAAAAGCTTACCAAAACGATACTGATTATGAACAGCACCGCCATTCTCTGCTTTTTATTTTGCATGCCCCGATTCATGAAGGTCACTAGCGCACACCCCCTTAGATAATAAAAACCTGGCGGCCTGAAAAGCTACCAGGTTTATTGGTTTCCATGATGATCTCACTGACAAGCCGGTAGATTTCGGTTTTTGTCATCTGCAACGCCAGGAAATACTAGAATTTTTTCTTTTTACGAGCCGCCTCAGATTTCTTCTTTTTCCTTACACTGGGCTTTTCGTAGTGTTCGTGTTTTCTAATATCCTGTAAAACTCCTGACTTTTGGCAGGAGCGCTTGAATCTCTTCAATGCACTGTCCAGGGACTCGTTTTTTCCTACTTTTACTTCGCTCATTATATCCCTCCCCTCATATGACCAGGCTATACAAGCACCTAAATATTGTACAATCTAATCATGTTTAAAGTCAAGATTATTCAGGGGGCCAACCCATTTCTTTTCCGCCCAGCAAATGGTAGTGGAGATGAAAAATTGCTTGTCCTCCCCCGACACCGCAATTGTTTACCAGACGAAAGCCCTGTTCGGCAATACCCAGCGATTCAGCCAGCTGAGCAGCCAGCAACTGCAATCTGCCCAGGATTTCTATCTGTTGCTCTCCAACATGATTTAAGGAGGTGATATGCATTTTGGGCATAAGCAGAAGATGGACCGGGGCCGCGGGTTCTATATCCTTGATTGCAATCAAGTAATCATCCTGATAGACGATTTCCGACGGGATTTCCCCGTTGATAATCCTGCAGAACAAGCAATCTGTTTGGCTCACAGCTTTCACCTCCTCAATGCTGGATAGCGTTCTTGACAATAAATCCGTATAACCTATTTTATCAGAATTTCTAATAATACTAAATGTATTTTTACATCCCGGAGCGACTGTCTTTCTGCCTGGCAAAAACCCTACAGCTGCTGGGATACGACCTGCTTGTGCAGGTGTTCGCTGCCGGCGATGGCTGACAACATTTGGGCGTCACGCAGATATTTTTCCGCCGGATGGCCGACGGTAAATCCCATCCGGCCGATGATCTCCACCGCCTGGAAGGTCGTCCACTGGGCTACACGCGTGGCGTAGATTTTGGACATGTATGCGGCCCGGGAATAGTTGTCGTCTGTATCAACATAATGGGCGGCGCGCATTACGGCCAGTCTGGCAGCATCAATTTCGGTTGACATATCCACCAGGGTAGAACTGACATATTGGTTCACGGTGGAGTTGCGGTTCAACATCTGGTTGGTGCGCACCACCTGCAAGGTTAATTCGTACGCAGCCCGGGCAATCCCGACACCAATCGCAGCCACCAAAGGCATGTTGCGGTCAAAAATCTGGGTGAACAGAAAATACCCGCTGCCATCCCGTCCAATTCTGTATTCCAGCGGAATACGGACATCCCGAAAGGCCAACTGCACCGTGTGACTGGAACGCATGCCTACTTTATTTAAAACCCGGTTGGTTTCCAGACCCGGAGTCCTGCCCGGCACCAGATACATTTGCAGATGCGACTTTTGTTTGGATTCCTTGCTCCTTGCCAACACGGCAACAAAATCCGAAGCGCCTCCGTTCATGACAAAGTCTTTGATGCCGTTGAGGGTAATCTGCCCGTCCTGCGCTTCAGCTGTCGTGGTAATCCGGGTAATATCCTCGCGGGGACGGCTGCTGCGATCCAGGTCATGTTCGGGTGTGATCTCACTAATCGCCAGACATGCCAGGTGCGGTCGTGACTTGCACAAATCGGGCAGAAATTGCTCCTTCAATGCATCGCTGCCAGCAATCAGCAACGGGGTAAGCGCATACATGTTCATCACCACAATTGCAGCTGCCCCTGCACAGCCCAGGGCAATTTCCTCGATGATGGAGGTAGCCGCCATCATGCTTAATTCTCTGCCTCCATATTCTTTGGGCACAATGGGGGCCAGCAAATTCATTTTTGCCAGATACTCCGGTATCTTCCAATCTACCTTGTCATCCCCGACGCGATCCAAGTAAGCTCCGCGTTCAGCGATTTTGCTGATGGACAGCTCATGCACCTCGCGAATGAGCTGGTTTTCTTCTTTGCTTAAGGTAAAAGCAGCCATTGCTTTGCTCCTTCCTGTTCATCAATGATTTATAACTGGGCAGCTATCAGCGATTTATGGAACTGCTCACTTCCATCAATGATTGAAAGCATTTCCGCATCCCGCAAATAAATCTCAGACGGATAGCCTTTGACATAAGCCCTTCCTCCAACAATCTCCATGGCTTTGCTGCTGATATCATGCGCAGCTCGGGTGGATAGAATCTTGGCTTTGGAGGACGCCTGGGAACTGTCCAATTCCTGGTCAATCAGCCAACTGGCCAGATAGACACTTTGACGGGCAGCATTCAATTGAGCTGCCATGTCAACCAGGGCAAAACTGATGGCGGTTTCCTCGAAACTGGGACGGCCCATAATATAACGTTTCTTCGCGATAGCCAGCGCCGTTTCATACGCTGCCCGGGCAACGCCCAGCGACATGGCACCGACATAGGGTACCATACGATCAAGGTTTTGCATAAAAATCAAAAAGCCGCTGCCCGGTTTGCCGACAATATACCGGGGCTCGACTTTCACATTTTCAAAAATAACTTCGCATGAATTGCAGTATTTTAAACCTATTTTTTGTCGGACCGCGCCGGTACGAATACCTGGCAATGACAGCGGAATGACTACGATCTGCAGTCCGGTTTTTTTCTCAGGTCCGTCCAGGGTAACCAGAAGGGTAATAAAACTTGCCACCTGGCCGTTTAATACATAATCCTTGAACCCGTTCAAAATCAGGCAACCTTCCTGCCAGAATCCGGTTACCGAGGAGTTGATGATTTCTATCTGGGCGTTTTCCACCAGTATATTCAGGTTGGGACGATTTTCGGTCATTGCCAGCGAACCCAGGCATGCTTTTCCGCTGGTCAGCAGGGGTAATACTTCCTGCCGCTGGGTTTCGGTTCCGGAAGTCACCAACGGACTTACGGCATGCATGTTGGCCACGGCGGAGGCCGCAACTCCGGCACAGGCTACCGCAATTTCCTCCACAATCATGGCAGCGCTTAGATGGCTTAACCCCCGGCCTCCATATTCAGGCGATATACTGGGGGCAAGCAAATTGTGTTCGGCTAACAGATCGATGGCTGACCAGTCGAAATTTTCATTTCCCTGGGCATCATAGACAACCGCTTTGGGCGCAATTTCCTGACGGACCAAATCGCGCACCATCATCACCAGGTCCCGATCCTGAGCGGAGATCGTACTTCTAAACATATCATGTCCTCCTAGTTGCTACGAGTCTTTTGCCAGATGATATAATCCATTACGGAACGCCTCCGCTCCCGCGGAAGTGTATAAAGCGTATTGATAATCTGCAGCAGTTCCTGATCATCATCTTCCGAACTGGCAATATGATTGACCGCCGGCGTTTCTGTATGACTGGAGGAACTCTCCATGAAATACTCGATCGGCTTGTCTAAAAGCTCAGCAATATTTTCCAGCTGAGTAAGATACAAACGACGTTTGCCTTTTTCATAATTGGACAGCGTTGATTGTGCACATCCCAACATGTTGGCCAGCTGTTCCTGGCTTAGACCGGCTTCCTCCCGCGCCAGCTGAAGTTTTTTCCCAATCTCCTTAAATCCCATGGAGCGAACCCCTTTCAATTGTTGTAGAATAATTGCTCTCAATCCTGATTAAAATAAGTATTCAGTTATTGTGGCGGCTCTATGCATATATTTCCCCTTAATCCAGTGGAATCAGCAGAAGCGATTTCAACTGCCACTGACTGCCCGCACAAATCATGATCTGATTGGACCGTTACTTCCAAATAATTATCAGTCAGTCCTATATATTTATCTTTACCTGATTTTTCTTCGACAAGCAAGTCAAATCGTTGCCCCAGAAAGCATTTGGCAAATGCCAGCTTCTTGTTTCTCGCTATTTCGAGCAGTTTTTCGCTGCGTTGATTTTTTTTTGGTTCAGGGATCTGCCCGGATAATTCTGCTGCTTTGGTTCCCTTGCGCCGCGAATATTTAAAAACATGTAAATCCACCAAAGGCAACTCCCCGATCAATTCGAGGGTATCCTGAAAATCGCTGTCCGTTTCTTCTGGAAATCCTACCATAACATCGGTTGTAAAAGCCATCCCGGGAATACGATCAGCCGCTGTCCGGATCAACTTCCGGTAATCATCACGGTGATAACGTCGCCCCATGGCTTGGAGCACTTTGTTGCTGCCGCTCTGCAACGGGATATGCAAATGTCTGCACATGCGCTGATCAGCTGCGACGAGGGACAGCAAGCTGTCATCGACTTCCAATGGTTCGATGGAGCTTAGCCGGATCCGATATGTACCGGCGATTTCCTCTAAAATGGCGTTCACCAGACGACTGAGGGTCCAGCCCGGCAAATCTATTCCATAAAATCCGGTATGGATACCGGTCAACACGATTTCCTTGTAACCAAGACGGATGAGCTGTTCAACTTCCTGCAAAACCACAGCCGGTTGCTTGCTTCTGACCGGCCCCCGGGCCATCGGCACAATACAGTAGCTGCAAAAACTCTGGCAACCGTCCTGGATTTTTACAAAAGCCCGGGTGCGCTGATGCTGGCAATGGTATAAAATCTTCTGGGGCTGGTCTTCCCGCCGGATGGGGTTGACGATGATTTGCTGATCAGATCGGTGCTGCCGCAAATAATCTTCAATCAGCGATGCCAGATTATGCTTGTCGCGATTGCCAACCACCAGTTTAACGCCTTCAATGGCGGCCAGTTGGGCGGGATCAACCTGGGCGACACATCCAGTCGCAACCACCAGTGCACCTGGGTTACGACGCACGGCTCTCCTGACCATGGCCCGTGATTTACGGTCGCTGACATGGGTCACAGTACAACTGTTGATCACATAGATATCGGCGATCTCATGAAAATCCACCACCTCATAACCACGGTGACTGAAATCCTCGATTAAGCCTTCGGTATCAACCTGGTTGACTTTGCAGCCCAAGGTATGGAATGCGATTTTTTTCATGCTTTATCCTGCTTCATCTTGTTTGTCCCGTTTATCCTGTCCAATTTCAACCCAGATCAGCCAGTTCATACAACACGATGGTCAAGGCGGCCAATCCAGCCGTTTCGGTGCGCAGTATGCGCGGTCCCAGTCCGGCAGTCATCACTCCCTGGGAACGGGCCTGTTCTACCTCGGTTTCAGCAAAGCCGCCTTCCGGACCAATGATTAAAAAAAGCTCCTGTTCACCCAACAGGAAAGGGCGCTTTTCCTTCAGCAATTCCTTGAACCCTTGTTGCTTTTCGTTTTCATAGAGCATAATCGCTGGTTGGGCATCAATAATCTCCAGCAGGGACACCAAAGAAAGGGGCGGATACACCTCGGGAATACGGCTGCGGCGGCACTGTTTGCAGGCCTCACGGGCGATCACCCGCCATCTCTCCTGTTTTTTCAGGGCTCGCTCTTTCTCCAGCTTCACCACCGCATGTTGGCTGCTCAACGGGTAGATGGCATCCACGCCCAGTTCAACCGCTTTTTGAATAATAAAATCCATTTTATCGCCTTTGGCGATACCCTGTACCAGTTTTACCCGCATGACAGGTTCATCGCCAACCGGCAGCCTGCGGATGATTTCCCCCTCAGCCTGCCCGGCCACCACCCGGCTTAAAACAACTTCATATTCCCGCCCTAATCCGTCAAAAACCATAATCCGATCTCCAGGAACAAAGCGCAGGACCTTTTCTATATGGCGGCTCTGCTCCTGATCCAGACGGACTTGATTCCCCTTGATTTCCTGCGGATTTACGTAAAAACGATGCATATTGGTTGGCTTTCCTCCCGGGAAAACGTCTATTGCCTGCGGGCAGCGATCCCCATCCATTCATTCTCCTGTAATACCCGGTCAATGATGAAACCATGGTCTTCCAACTGTTGCCGAACTTGCGGCCAGCGGCTTTCAATAATCCCGGAACAAAACAGATACGCCCCGGCCGACAGCAACCTGGCTGCCCGGGGAATCATCAACGATACTACTTCTGCGGTGATATTGGCAAAGATATAGTCGGCTTTAAATCCGGCCAGATCTTCGGTAATATCACGTACTTCAACGGCAATGATGTCTTCCTGACGGTTCATTTGCACATTGGCCCGGGCAATTTTCACCGCCAGTTCATCAATATCCATGGCCAATACCCGGGCGGCCCCCAGCTTGGCAGCGGCGATGGCCAGAATCCCAGAGCCACAGCCAGCGTCAATGATTCTTTCGCCGCCCCGGACATGCTCATCGATGAAATGCAGACAAAACCGGGTGGAGGCATGACTGCCGGTTCCAAAAGCCATGCCCGGATCAAGCTCAATTACCATCTCACCGGGCTGGGGCGAATATTCCTCCCAGGAGGGTTTGACCACCAAACGGTCACCAACTTTAAAGCAATGGTAATATTTTTTCCATGACTCTTCCCAGTCTTCTTCCTTGACTTCATTGAGGAGCAACTGGCAAACGACGTGAAAATTTTCTTCCACCCGGTACAATGCTTCCTGCAGTTGGGCATCTATATCGCGCGCTTCAGGAAAATAGGCTTTGACCGTGACCAAATCATGTTTCCCATACGCAGGCAGGGCAGGAATATCGCTGGTTCCGGCGATGATTTGCCCTACATCAGAGTGAGCGGGAACAATGCTGACCCCGCCCGAACCGAGGTTGTGCAAAATGCCGGCTACGGCTTCCACACACTGGCCTTCTGTAATAACCGCATATTCTTTCCAGTTCAATCGATTTCTCCTTTATCCCATGGCATCCTTTAATTTATTGATAATTCCTTTTTTTTCGTCTTTATTGTCATGATCATCATAAAAACCCATCAGCAATTCTTTTTGCCGCTTGGTGAGTTTGGTGGGGATCTTTATTTTCAAGTAGACTTTCAAATCACCATTGCGCTGGCCTTGCAGATGTGGAATCCCTTTCCCCTTGATGGTGAGCACATCACCCGGCTGACTGCCGGAGGGAATTTCCAGTTTATGGCTCATCCCTCCCAGCAACGGAATTTCTATTTCAGCCCCCAAAGAGGCCTGTACAAAATCAATTTCCACTTCCGTAATAAGGGTATACCCTTCACGCGCAAATTTTTCATGGGGCTGGACCACGATCATAATATAAAGGTCGCCGGAAGGACCTCCGTTGTTCCCCAGTTCGCCTTCGCCCTGCATGCGCAAACGTGCCCCGGTATCGATGCCGGCGGGGATTTTTACATTGATGGTGCGTTTCTTTTTCACTTTTCCGGTCCCTTTGCAGGCGGAACACGGTTTTTCAATGATTTTGCCTTCGCCCTGGCAGCGACTGCAGGTCTTGACCGTTTCAAAACGGCCAAAAGGCGTGCTTTGGGCACTGCGCATCTGACCCGTGCCTTTGCATTGGGGACAGGTTTTTATGGGAGATCCTGGTTCTGCTCCATTACCTTTGCAGGTTCCACACTTTTCAACGCGATGAAGGTCGAAATCTTTTTCACTGCCAAAAACGGCTTCCTCGAAATCGATGTCCAGCCTTACTTCCCGATCGCTGCCGCGCTGCGGACCACTGCGCCTGCGTTGCCCACCGCCGCCGGCCGTTCCAAACAGCAGATCGAAAATATCGCTAAAGCCACCCATGCCTTCACCGAATCCACCAAAGCCCCCTGAGCCGCCCCGTGTTGGATCGAAAGCATCGTGTTCGAAACGATCATACGCCGATCGCTTTTGTTCATCGCTCAGCACTTCGTAGGCTTCGGCAACTTCTTTAAATTTGTCTGCCGCATCCTTGTCATCCTTGTTGACATCGGGATGATATTTTTTAGCCAATTGGCGATACGCTTTTTTTAGCTGATCTGGAGTCGCATCCCGTGATACCCCCAGCACCTCATAATAATCTCGTTTATCGGCCATTCTTCCCCACCTTCCTGCCTGCCGAATACTCTTTCTGGCGCTATTCCTGAAACAGACTAACACGGATTGAGCCAACCGCCGCTTACGCTGTGGTTTTATCGATGCTCATCCGTGTTAAACCTGATTGATCTGCAGCTATGCAACTGCTCTAGTCTTCATCCGGAATATTGTAATCAGCGTCAAACACCCCATCATCGGCCGTATTGCCGGGATTGGCTTTTTCATATGCCTTGGCGGAGACAGCATAGATGGCATTGGTCAGGGCTTCGGTTTTGGCAGAAATATCATCAATGTCACTGCCTTCCAAAGCTTTTTGCAAGGCTTCCCTGGCTTCTTCGATGGAACGCTTATCCTCTTCGTCAACCTGCCCGGCAAAGTCCTTCAATGTCTTGTCCGCCTGATAAATCATGCTGTCAGCCGCGTTGCGGGTTTCAATTTCCTTGAAACGTTTTTCATCCTCTTCGGCATGCAGTTCCGCTTCTCTTACCATGCGGTCGATTTCATCGTCGTTCAGACCGCTGTTGGCAGTGATGGTGATGCGCTGTTCCTTGTTGGTCGCCAGATCTTTGGCTGTTACGGATACGATGCCATTAACATCAATATCAAATTTAACCTCAATTTGCGGTACACCGCGTGGTGACGGCGGAATGCCTGTCAACTGGAATCTGCCCAGGGTCACATTATGTTCGGCCATCTTGCGTTCACCCTGCAGGACATGGATGTCTACTGAAGGCTGATTGTCACTGGCCGTCGTAAACACCTGACTCTTCTCCGTCGGAATGGTGGTATTGCGTTCGATGACCCGGGTAAATACGCCGCCCAGAGTTTCAATCCCCAGCGACAGCGGAGTTACGTCCAGCAGTACCACATCGGTAATATCGCCGGTCAATACGCCGCCTTGGATGGCAGCTCCCAGACCAACGACCTCATCCGGGTTGATGCCTTTGAAAGGATCCTTGCCCAGGAATCCCTTGACCGCATCCTGCACCGCCGGTATCCGGGTCGAACCGCCCACCAGAATAATTTTATCAATTTCAGCCGGTTTTAACCCGGCATCCTTCATGGCCTGTTTGAGCGGCCCCATGGTCTTGTCAACCAGATCAGCGGTCATCTCATTAAATTTGGCCCGGGTGAGCGTCCGTTCCAAATGCAGCGGCCCTTCCTGGGTAGCAGTAATATAAGGGATGTTGATTTCCGTGCTCATCATACCAGACAACTCATGCTTGGCTTTTTCAGCTGCCTCTTTCAATCTGTGCATGGCCATTTTGTCATTGTTTAAATCGATACCGTTGGATGCCTTGAACTCCTGATTAAGCCAGTTGATGATGCGATCATCGAAGTCGTCTCCGCCCAGGCGGTTGTTGCCGCTGGTCGCCTTGACTTCAAAAGTTCCGTCACCGATGTCCAGGATGGATACGTCAAACGTTCCGCCCCCCAGGTCAAAGACCATGATGGTCTGGTTCTCTTCCTTGTCCAGTCCATAGGCCAGAGCGGCTGCGGTAGGTTCATTGATGATCCGCAATACTTCCAGTCCGGCTATCTTGCCGGCATCCTTGGTGGCCTGGCGCTGAGAATCGGTAAAATAAGCCGGTACGGTAATGACTGCCTGAGTGATTTTTTCCCCCAGATAAGCTTCTGCATCGGTTTTTAGTTTTTGCAGAATCATGGCGGATATTTCCTGCGGAGAATAGGTCTTCCCCTCTATGTTTACCTTGTAATCAGTCCCCATTTTTCTTTTAATTGAAGTAACGGTCCGGTCTGGATTAGTGATGGCCTGTCTTTTGGCCACCCGGCCTGCCAGCCGCTCCCCGGTTTTGGAAAAGCCAACCACCGAAGGGGTGGTTCTTTCTCCCTCCGCATTAGCGATAACGACAGCCTCGCCGCCTTCCATAATGGCTATTACTGAATTGGTTGTACCCAGGTCAATTCCAACAACTCTTCCCATTTTCAAGGACACCTCCACAAATTTTCTCAAGTATTTTGGAAACCGCTCTACGCTGTTTCCGGTTCTATGATAACAACCATCTCCAACGGGTTTGGCTGTGATCTGACTATTTGCCGCTGACTTTGACCAGACTGGGTCGGATCACCCGGTCATGCATGACATACCCTTTGTTCAATTCTTCCAGGACGGTGTTTTCCGGATGTTCATCACTGCTGACTACCATCAGGGGCTCATGATACTGGGGGTCAAACGGTTTGCCGACGCACTCAATGGCCTGCACCCCTTCCTGACGAAGCAGATCAAGCAAATTGCGGGTGGTAATCTCCATTCCTTTTTTTAGCCCTTCAAAATCCTGGGCAGCACTGGCGGCTTCCAGTCCCCGATTCAGGTCATCAATGATGGGCAGCAGCTTTTTAACGATCGACAATTGTGCGAACTTCACATATTCTTCCTTGTCCCGTTGACTGCGTTTCCTTATATTTTCAGCTTCGGCCAGACTTCTTAAATACTGGTCGTAGTATTTCCCGGCTTCCTCGGTTTTGCTCTGTAATTGTTCCTGCAGTATCTCCAGTTCACTTTTTTCGGAAGCGTTATTCTCTTGCACAACTTCCTCGTTGCCGTTGGCAGCTTCACTTTGCAGCGTTATTTCCTGCGCTTCATATGAATTATCGTTGTTCATTTCATCACCCCTATTCCATTTCAAGCAGCTTTCCTGTCTCAACTTCTGTCATCTTAATAATTGTATTAATTTTCAGGATCGCCACAGTTACGTCAGCAGCGGTCTTAATGGCATGCATCTTCACCCAAGTCGGGTCAACAATTCCAGATGCCATGGTGTCGATCATTTCTCCACTGTCGCAGTCGATCCCCGCCGATGCTGAACCGGTCTTCATCTGAACGGCAACGACTTCTTCCATCTTTTCCAAAGGATTAAAGCCGGCATTCTGGGCAATACAATGAAAAGGTTTGAGCAGTGCTTCTTTTACACACAACACGCCATAGGAACTCATGCCTTTTAATTCCCAGGCCAGTTCATTCAAATGCTGGGCCGCCCAGATTTCGATCGAACCGCCGCCGGGAACAACTCCTTTCAGGAGGGCAGCCTGCACAGCGGCAGCAGCGTCGCGGGCAATACGTTCCCTTTCCTCAACCAGTTCCGCTGTCGCGGCTCCGATCAAGATCGTGGCCATACTCTCACCACTGCCCTGATATATCAAGGTATGTCCGGCTTTTTGATCGACCTCAACTTTTTCGGCAAAGCCGAGATACTTTTCCAATTGTTCTGCTTCTTTGGCCAGCGCGCTGCGTTTTATTTTACGAGCCCCACTGCTTCTGGCGATCTTCTCCATTTCGACACGAGAAACCCTATGTATGGCAATGATCCCGGCGTCGCTGAAGATCTGTTCGGCGATATCATCAATGCTGCGGTCAGTCAACACCAAATTGACCCCTAGCGCAGCGATTTTATGCAAGTTTTGTTGGTATTGCTCTTGGCTGTGCAGATAATATTGAAATCCATTTTCGGTCCCCCGGGCTTCGCTGTCAATTGCCTCCGGCGCCAAGGCATCATTGAGCAGCAAGATCTTGGCTTTTTTAAGCGATGTCGGCATTTCCTGGTTTAACGGTTCCCGGTTGATCAGCACCCCGGTAAACACCTGGCTTTCCACCGCTTCCCGGGCTACGACGGTATCACAGAACTTGAATTCCGGAGCAAACATTTTGTCTTCGCCAACGATTTTGGCACCCTCAATGACCAGTCGGGCAACTTCCATATCACCGCGTCCGGCAATGAGGGCGACATCCAATAGCTTCTCATCTTCCAGGGTCAACATCCTTACATTCTGTGATTCGATCACTTCCAAACAACGCTCGGTTCCGAGGGTAATGCCCTGAATGACTTTCGTCACCGGCACGCCTTTGAGCACCTGCTCGGTCCCCACCGATATCATGGCGCCTGCCAGCAAAGTAGCGGTAGTGGTCCCATCCCCTACCTCATCCTGCTGGGCTTGGGCGGCGTTGATGATCATGCGGGCGGCAGGATGGTTGACTTCCATCAGCTTGAGGATGGTCGCCCCGTCATTGCTGATCACCACGTCGCCAAATTTGTCGACCAGCATGATATCCAATCCTTTGGGTCCAATCGTCCCTTCAATGGCCTGGGATATTACCCGGGCGGCGTTGGCGTTGCTCAGTAGCGTTTGAAATTTTTGATCCACTTCACCGTTCACCAGATGGTTGACTTTCATGCCATACTCCTGTTTAATTGCGTTTTTTCAACAAATCTTCAATAAATGTCCGTACGGAATCAAGGGTTCCAGCGGCTTTCCAGTATTCCATCCTGATCGGTCCGATCAGGCCCATTTTCCCCATGTCTCCACTGGTTTGGTAACCGGTAAATACGAGACTCATTTCCCGAATATCTTCTGACTGATTTTCCTTGCCGATACGATAATCAACGTTCTGGGTAATACTTTCCGGCAAAATATCGCGCAACAGTTCATCCTCTTCGAGGATGGTGAGGATGCGCTTTAATTTGTAAAGATCCTTGAACTCCGGTTCATTCAATATATTCAGGGCACCACTGATCAGTACCTTTTCTTCGCCGGAATTTTCCAGCAGACTATCAATGGCATCCAGTGCCTTGTCGATCACCCGGCGTCGATTTTTCAGATCATCCCGTAATATCTGCAAATGACTGCGTTTCATTTCTGATAGCCTTTTCCCCCGGAAAACCTGATTAAAAACATCGGCTACCGATTGCAGATCACTAACGGTGATGCCTTTGGGAACATCAATCTTGCGGTGCAGCAAAAGTCCAATGTCGGTCACAACAAGAACCAAGGCCTGCCCCTCTTGAACGGGGACCAGGTGCAGATATTGAAATTGAGTAAACTTAATGGAAGGAACGATAATAAAGGAAGTGTAATTACTAACCTGAGCCAGAAAATTGCCTACGCCTTGGGCGATATCGCTCCAATCACGAAGATTTTCATGTAATAGCTTATCCAATACTTCCATTTCCTCATCACTGAGGCTTTCTTTTTCCATCATCCAGTCTACATAATAACGGAAACCTTTTTCAGAAGGAATCCTCCCCGCAGAAGTATGGGGCTGCTCCAAATAGCCCATTTCCTCAAGATCAGCCATTTCATTGCGTACCGTGGCAGCGCTTACATTGAGTCCGTGTTTTCTCACAATGGCGCGCGACCCAACCGGTTCGGCTGTCTCCACATAATCTTTGATGATTGATTCCAGAATCAGCTTTTTTCTCTCATCCAGGTTCATTCTTCTCACCACCTGCTCTGTTAGCACTCGCATTCATTGAGTGCTAATTGGTGTTTATTAAAAAATATCATCCGCCCCAATCTTTGTCAAGTCGTATCGTTCGCGAAGCCAACAATCCTTCCGCGGATTGCGGGCACAGAAGGCTTCTATAACAGTTCTGCCATGAATTGATTGGACAGGAAATAGCCGCGGCGGCTCAAGTATAGACGATCCTGCTCCATGATTAACAGGCCATCCCGGCGGAACTTCTCAAGGATAGCATGATACTCCTGCGCAAAATCTATACCGAACCGTTCGATGAATTGTTGTCTGGAGATGCCTTGCGTCAAACGCAGTCCCAAAATGACGGCATCTACAAAGCGGTCGTGCTGGTTCATGCTTTCCAGGATTTCAATATCAATCATGCCGGAGTCCGACTCGTCTGGCAGTCCGCTCACGGTTTCCCGGTTTTTCCATCTTTGCCCGTCGCGGAAGCTGACTGCTCCCGTTCCCAGACCAAGATACTCTCCGGCTTGCCAATATATAAGGTTGTGCCGGCATTCGCTGCCCGGCTTGGCAAAATTGGAAATCTCATAATGATGAAAGCCTTGTCCGATCAGGGTGTCCACCGTTGCATCATACATGTCGGCTTGCAGATCTTCCCCGGTCTCTGCGTACCTTCCGGCACTGATTTGTCTGGCCAGCGGGACAAAAGGTTCGAGTTGCAGCAGATAGGCAGAAATATGCCGGGGCTGACAATTCACGGCCGACTGTAAATTATACTGCCAGTCGTCCAGATTCTGGCCGGGGATGGCGTAAATCAAATCCAGATTGAAATTGTCAAACCCAGACGCAACAATATCCTCCACCGCCTGCCGGGCTTCCCGGACACTGTGGATTCTTCCCAGTATTTTCAGTTCTTCATCGCGAAAGCTCTGTACGCCCAGGGAGATGCGATTGAGGCCGGCACTTTTCAAGGCCTGCAGTCGGCTGGCATCAAGGGTGGCGGGATTGGCTTCCAGGGAGACCTCCGCCTGCGGCAACAAGGATAGATGCTGCCGCAAACCCTGCAGTATCCTGTGGATTTGTTCCGGCTCGAGCAGACTGGGGGTTCCGCCGCCAAAAAAAACGGTGCTGAAGCAGCGGTTTGCCCATTGGCCAGCCTGTTGCTCGATTTCCCGCAGCAGCTTGCTGGTATATCGTTCCAAATCGTCCTTGTCGGGCAACGGCCGGGAATAAAAATCGCAATAGCTGCATTTCCTGACGCAAAAAGGCACATGGATGTAAATCCCTGCCTGGTTGTTATTTGTCACTTTCAATGTCCATCACTGACATGAAAGCATCCCGTGGCACTTCCACTCGTCCGATCTGCTTCATCCGTTTCTTGCCCTCTTTTTGTTTTTCCAGCAACTTCTTTTTGCGGGTGATGTCGCCGCCATAGCATTTGGCCAGTACGTCCTTGCGCATGGCCTTAACTGATTCTCTGGCAATGACCCGGTTGCCGATGGAGGCCTGAATGGCAACCTCGTACATCTGGCGCGGAATAATTTTGCGCAATTTTTCCACCAGGGCACGGCCCCGGTAATAGGCTTTTTCCTTGTGGGCAATGGTGCTGAGTGCATCAACGGCTTCGCCATTCAGGAGAATATCCATTTTGATCAGATCTGACGGCTGGTAGCCATGCAACTCGTAATCCAGGGAGGCATAGCCCTTGGTCCTGGATTTGAGTCCATCAAAGAAATCGAACAAAATCTCGGCCAGCGGGAGATAATAGCTGATCAGCACCCGATGTGGCGTGATGTATTCAATATTGATAAATGTGCCTCGTTTTTCCTGACACAGCTCCATAATTGTTCCGACATATTCATTGGGAACCATGATGGAAGCCTTGACAAAAGGTTCCATTACATGTTCAATTCTCTGCGCATCAGGCCAGCGGGAGGGGTTTTGCACGTACACTTCGCTGCCGTCTGTCAGCTGAATCCGATAGATAACGCTGGGCGCAGTAGCCAGCAGGGTGAGATCATATTCCCGTTCCAGTCTTTCCCGGATGATTTCCATATGCAGCAGCCCCAGAAACCCGCAACGAAAACCAAAACCCAGGGCATCTGATGATTCCGGTTCGTAAAGCAGGGACGCATCATTTAATTTCAGTTTTTCCAAGGCGTCTCTCAACTTGTCAAATTCACTGTTTTCCAGCGGATACAGTCCGCAAAACACCACCGGTTTGACTTCCTTGTAACCGGACAGGGGCTTGGCGGCAGGCTGGTTGGCGTTGGTGATGGTGTCGCCCACCTTGGTATCAGCTACGTTTTTGATGGCGGCTGCCATGTAGCCGACTTCGCCAGCCTGCAAAACCTCAACCTGGGTCATGTACGGAGAGATAACGCCGATTTCGATGACTTCATACTCCTTGCCGGAGGACATCATGCGGATCATATCACCTTTGCGCAATTCCCCGTTGGCAAGCCGGATATAGGAAATGGCTCCTTTATAGGCATCAAAATAAGAATCAAAAACCAACGCCTGCAAGGGTGCCTTTTCATCTCCCCGCGGAGCCGGAATTTGAGCTACAATCGCTTCCAGTACATCTTCGATCCCGGTTCCCAGTTTGGCGGAAATGGGAATTATTTCATCCTTGTCAATTCCCAAAACGTTTTCCATTTCCTGTTTGACCATATCCGGTTCTGCGCCCGGCAAATCAATCTTGTTGACCACCCCGATGATTTCCAGGTTGAGATCCATGGCCATATAAACGTTGGCCAGGGTCTGGGCTTCGATTCCCTGGGAAGCATCCACGACCAGCAACGCCCCTTCGCAGGCCGCCAGACTGCGGGACACCTCATAGGAAAAATCAACGTGACCAGGGGTGTCAATAAGGTTTAAAATATAGGTCTTCCCATTCCGGGCCCGGTAATTAAGCCGCACCGGCTGAAGCTTGATGGTGATTCCCTTTTCTCGTTCCAGGTCCATCTTGTCCAGAAATTGCTCACGCATTTCCCGATCCGATAGGGCACCGGTGAATTGCATCAGTCGATCCGCCAAGGTGGATTTGCCGTGATCTATATGCGCAATAATGCTGAAATTTCTTATTATATCCTGCAATCTAACCCCTCCAGGCTGCTCTTGATTGGTAATCAACTACCCGGCTGTATCAAACAATTGTCATTCATTATAACGCAAAACCACCCGGTGCTTCAATCTTATCCTTTGTCGTCAAGTCATGGCAACTGGTTCAGACAATCGTTCCTCCCCCGACCACCACGTCGCCCTCATAAAAAACAATGGCCTGGCCGGGTGTTACTGCCCTGACCGCTTCTCCAAACTCCACCTGCACGCTGCCGTCGCGGCGGGGGCGAATCATCGCCCGGGTCGGCTGAGCCTTGTAACGAATCTGCGCCTCGACTTCCAGCGGTTGGGTCAGGTTTTCCACTGCAATCCAATTCAATTGCACTACGCTGCAACCGTTTGCAAAAACTTCCTCATTGCGTCCCACAACCACTGCATTGCGCCGGGAATCAAGGGCCAACACATAAACCGGATAACCCTGGGCCAAGCGCAGACCGCGCCGCTGTCCGACGGTATAATGAAGGAGGCCTCGATGCTGCCCCAGCACTTCCCCCTGCCGATTAAGAATCGGTCCGGGACGGGCGCTGCCCGGATAACGATCTTCTACCAGGCGGGCATAATCATCATCGGTCACAAAACAGATTTCCTGACTCTCGCTTTTTTCAGCCACGGTCAATTCCATTGCCCCGGCTATGGTTCTAATATCAGCTTTGCTGTATCCCCCCAAAGGAAACAGACTGTGGGCCAGTTGCTCCTGATTCAGTAAATAGAGAAAATAACTCTGGTCCTTGCTTCGATCCTGTCCACGATATAAAAGATAGCGCTGCCGCTGTCTATCATATTGAATGCGGGCATAATGTCCGGTAGCCAAGTAATCAAAGCCCATTGATTGTGCCTGGCGCAGCAGATCCCCGAATTTGATTAACTGATTACACCTGACGCAGGGATTGGGTGTCCTGCCCTGCAAGTATTCCTCACAAAAATAGGCAATTATCTTTTTTTCAAAGGCTTCCCGATCATTGAGTACATAATGGGGGATTCCCAATTGGTCAGCCACCCGGCGGGCATCTTCCACCACGGAGCCGTCACGTCCTCCAGCAGGATTATCCTCCCCCGGGTCGGACAAGAGCTCCAGGGTCGCTCCCACCACTTGGTAACCGGATTGGATCAGCAGCAAAGCCGCTACGGAACTGTCAACCCCGCCGCTCATCGCTGCCATCACTTTGCCCGCGCCCATATTTATCCCCCTCATCTCTGGTTGGCACCCCATCCGGGAATTCTGTGCCTGACCATCTTCAGAACCAGTTCGGTTTCTTCCATTTTAAAGCCATAGATAATCAGCCCGTATATCGCAGCTCCGAGCGATACACCTGCTGTCACAGCCAGCAGCTGATTCATTTTGTCAGCCCAGGGCAACCAGGGCAGCAGCAACTGGATACTATAGTTTACCACAAAATACATGGCGGTTGACCCCAGGAGCGCCACGGTCAGACTGCGCATCAGCACCCTGCCCCCAATTGGGCCGGCTTTCAATCGCAAGGCAGCCGCCAAAACCAGGCAATTAAAAATGCCGGCCAGAGAAATCGCCAGCGCCAACCCTTTTACTCCCATAAGGCCTGACAAATACAGCGAAAGTACAACATTTAAAACAATGGTTGCACCAGCAGCCATGAGCGGAGTCAGGGTATCCTTCATGGCGTAGAAACTTCGGTTTAAAACCATTATTCCCGCGTAAGCAGCCAATCCTGCACAAAAGTATAATAAAACCTGAAAAGTCGTGTGCGCCATGGCCGCTGTAAACTGACCCTGCTGGAACAAAAGCTTGATTAACGGTTCACCGATCGCTGCCAGACCAAACGCCGAGGGAATTGTAACCAGGAAGATGGCGCGCAGGCCCAGCGAACTGTGACGACGAAAACCAGCCATGTCACCCCGGGCAGTCATTGCAGTCAAGGTAGGAAAAACTGCTGTAGCGATGGCTGCGCCGAAAATACCGACCGGCAGGTTCATGATTTTCTGCGCAAGATTCAAGGCGCTGATCATGCCCGCACCAACCGACGAAGCCAGATTCTGGGTCACAAAAAGATTCAGCTGGGCAACACTTAACCCCAACAGGACTGGGATCATTAAAATCATGATCTTCACAAACCCCGGATTTCTACAATTAAAAGTAAAATGATAATGAACCCCCACCCGGCGCAAGGCCGGAATCTGCACCGCAAAATTAAAAACCGCGCCGACCACCACACCTATTGCAAAAGCACGGATACCCAACTGCTGAAACAAAGCAATTCCCAATATAATAATGAAAAGATTGTATAAAACACTGCCCAACGCCGGGGCGGCAAATTGATTGTAGGAATTCAAAATGCCCTGCGAGATGCCGCTCAACGCCATAAAAAAAGTCTGGATAAACATGATATGGGTAAGACTAACCGCCATCGCAGCATAGGCCGGCGGAAGTCCGGGAGCCAACAGTTTGATCAGCGGCGAAGTAAAGAAATAAGCTGCGGCAATCAACACCAGCAGCAGCAAGACGATATAATTAAAAACTACACTGACCGCTTCCCATCCCTCTTCCTCCCGGCCGTTGCTGAGATAAGTTGTGAATACCGGAATCAGTGCGGCGCTAAGCGCTCCTCCTACCAACAGCAAATAAATAAAATCCGGGATGGAAAAAGCAGCCCGATACGCATCCGTCAGATAATTCTGGCCAAACAGGGTCATCATAACCGCTTCCCGGGCAAACCCCAAAACTCTTGCTACAGCGGTCATGAGCATCATGAAAAGGGCGGCTCGGGCGATGGTAGCGCCGGCATTTGTCAATCTTTTCAACTCCCTTGGCGACGGCTGTTGTCATGAGCCATTGTGAGATGAACAATATTATAACGGTATACGTAAAGAAATGAAAAAAATGACAGGAGCCCGGACCCCTGTCATCGGCAGTTTATTGTAAAAACAAAACGTCGAAAATGGTAACGATCTTCTGCAGATAATCAACGCAGGAACAGTATTGCTGTCTGACATCCCGCAGCACGGTCTGCCCGGTTTTACTGATGCCCTCCGGTGTCAGGTGATATTCTTCTCCCAAAGCAATAATGTTGATCTGCTGTTTTTCGATCTGTAAACCCAGCACCGGTTTACGCTGCTCCGCGGTAAGGCTGCTGATCCCTTCACTGCTGGTATTCAGACCGGCAATGACCAGACCAAGGACAATGATAATCAGCAGGGAACTGAAGATTTTATTCATTGAGGCTGGATTTCCTCCTTCAAGACCTGAATGATGACATCGGCAAACAATTCAGCCGCATAATTGGCTTCCTCCAAAGTATTATAATCGCTGCCCAATTCCAAAAGCAAGGCCCGGGAATGAAATTCCTGGTTGTATGTCCCGGCTTTTGTGGTAACCCCTTTAATCAAACCAGGATACATCTTTTCCCCCTGGGCTTGTAGAGCCTGGGCAAAAGCCAGATTTTTCTTCCATTCAGGATGAGGTTTGCGTTCATCCGTTCCCACGATGATGAGAACGCGGGCACTTTTACGTCCGTCTGCTGTAATGGTAGGCGCTTTGGTTGTACCCGGCAAACTGTCGCGATGAACATCGAACAACGCCAGGATCTCCTTATCCGTCTGCAGAATCTGCTTGACCGTCTTGCGTGAATTGGTATAACTCTGGTCATAATCAGGATAATCATGAATCGTATTGACAAATTCAGCCGGCAAGCCCTGCTGCACGAGCGCTTTTTGCAAATTCTCAGCCACCTTGTTTATCAAACCACGTTTTCCGTCCAGACGGGCCTTGCCGCTGTCGGGTATGTAGCTTTCCGCACTGTGGGTACAGTAAATCAATA
>Ga0116152_10000798_pt1 | contig 26030 bp, 22 predicted proteins | sample AD_UKC119_MetaG_FD_89894 | JGI IMG/M metagenome (GOLD analysis project Ga0116152, IMG submission 89894) | Active sludge microbial communities of municipal wastewater-treating anaerobic digesters from Hong Kong - AD_UKC119_MetaG | ecosystem: Engineered > Bioreactor > Anaerobic > Digestate...
ATCGCCATCCCAGCACAACGCCCGGTAGCCCGCTCGGGATCGAGGGGCCGCGTCATCGCGACCCGGAACTGCGGCCAGTCCCCAACACCTCGGGACATGCAATATCGCATGAGACAATGCGTCCATGCCCCGCTCGATCCAGATCCGGGACGTTGACGATGACGTCTATGAGGCGCTCGCCAAGCGGGCAGCCGAGGTCGGCCTATCGGTCCCCGAGTACCTGCGCCGGAAGATTGCTCGGCTCGCCGCGGCGACCGGGCCTCGGTGCAACATCGACGTGCCGTCCGCGTGAACTCAACGGAGCCGGCTCGGCGGGGCCAGCTCCGCGGCCGCCGGCCCAGCGGGGCCGGCTACTCCTGGACCAGCTCGATCAGCGTGCCGAAGCTGCCCTTGGGGTGGATGAAGGCGACGGTGGTGCCCCGCGACCCGGGGCGGGGGGCCTTGTCGATCGGCGTGGCGCCGGCCGCGACCATGGCGTCGAGCGCCTCCTGGCAGTTCGCCACCCGGTAGCCGACGTGGTGCAGACCCTCGCCCCGCTTCTCGATCGCCTTGGCAATCGGTGAGTCGGGACGCGTGGCTGCGGTCAGCTGGATGTAGCTGTCGGCCACCTTGACCAGCGCCTCCTCGACGCCGTCGGAATCGACGACCTCACGATGGGCGACGGTGGCACCGAAGGCCCGCTGGTAGTAGTCGACCGCGGAGTCGAGGTCGCGCACCGCGATGGCGACGTGGTCGATCTCGGTCAGCAGACCGGATGTGGCGTCGGGGTTCTCGCTCATGTCGTCTCTCCTCGTTCTCAGTGCGCGGTGCCGGAGCGGCCGGTCACAGCTCGCCTCGGGCATGGCGCTGGTAGAGGGTGATGCGGTCCTCGCCGATCGCCTCGCGCTTGGCGGCGTCGGTGATGCCCTGGCCGGCCTCGGGCGCCAGGCACAGCACGCCGATCTTGCCCTCGCCTTCGTTGTGGTGGACCTTCAGCGCGGCGTCGCCGACCTGGTCGAGCGCGTAGACCTCGCTCATCACCGGCTGGATCGCGCCCTTGTCGATCAGCCGGTTCATCTCCCACGCCTCCTGGTAGTTGGCGAAGTGGGAGCTGATGATGCTCTTGAGCTTCATCCACAGGTGGCGGTTGTCGTACTCGAGCATGTAGCCCGAGGTGGCGGCGCAGGTGACGATCTTGCCGCCGCGCTTGGTGATGAACACCGACGCGCCCATGGTCGAACGACCCGGGTGCTCGAAGACGATGTCGGGATCCTCGCCGACGAGCGAACGGACCTTCTTGCCCAGGCGACGCCACTCGGACTCGTCCTGGGTGTGCTCGTCGGACCAGAACTGGTAGCCCTCGGCCCGACGGTCGATCACCGCGTCGCAGCCCATGGCGTTGAGCAGCTTGACCCGCGACTCCGAGGACACGACGCCGATCGGGGTGCCGCCGCCGTTGATGACCAGCTGGGTGGCGTAGGCGCCGATGCCGCCGGTTGCGCCCCAGATGAACACGTTGTCGCCCTGCTTCATACGCCCGGCGTGGTCGCCGACGAGCATCCGGTAGCTGGTCGAGGCGCACAGCGCGTTGACCGCTGACTCCTCCCAGCTGAGGTGCGCCGGCTTGGGCATCAGCTGGTTGGCCTTGACGATCGACAGGTCGGCGAGTCCGCCGTAGTTGGTCTCGAAGCCCCAGATGCGCTGGTTGGCCGCCAGCATCGAGTCGTTGTGCGCGGAGGGGTCCTGGTCATCGACGTAGTTGCAGTGGACGGTGACCCGGTCACCCGGCTTCCAGTTGCGCACCGCGGACCCGACCCGCACCACGACGCCGGACGCGTCGGATCCGACGATGTGGAAGTCCTGGGCGTGGCGCGCCCCCCACACCGACTCCTTGCCCAGCCGGTCGAGGAACCCGAAGGTCGGCAGCGGCTCGAAGATCGAGGTCCACACCGTGTTGAAGTTGATCGAGCTGGCCATCACCGCGACGACGGCCTCGTCGGGGGCGAGCTCGGGCAGGGGCAACTCGCCGACGTGCAGGCTCTGGCGCGGGTCCTTGTCCCAGGAGTCGACGCCCTCCCACATGCCGGCCTCCGAGCGCAGCACGTGGGCGGCCCGGGTGGACTCCGGGAGCGTGAGGTTCGCGATGTCGTCGCCGGACGCGCCGGTCTGGATGGCCTCGAGGATCTCCTGCATGGGCGCTGAAGCTACCGGTCGGTAACCGCACCGGCCAGCACGAGCACCGTGTGGCGCCCCCATCGGTGGTGGGGCTTCAGACCGTGCCCGGCCTGCTCTCACCGCGAGCAGAGCGGTCGAGGAACCCGGGCAGGCGAGCGACACGGACCAGCAGGGAGCCGACGACGGCCAGCACCAGCACGTAGGCGGCGGCCAGCGGGCCGAGCTGACCCTCCACCCCCGCGGCGACCCCGAGTCCGGCGATGACGATCGAGAACTCGCCGCGGACGATCAGAGTGGTCGCGGCGCGCCAGCGGCCGTGCTTGCCCACTCCGGCCCGACCGGCGGCCCACCACCCCAGTCCGGCCTTGGTCGCGGCGGTCACGACGGCCAGACCGAGCGCCGGGAGGATCACCGGCGGGACGGCGGTGGCGTCGATGCCCAGGCCGAACACGAAGAAGAAGATGGCGGCGAACACGTTGCCCAACGGCTCGATGAGGGTCGCGGCTCGGTGCTGCACCGGACCGGACAACGCGAGGCCGACCAGGAACGCACCGACGGCCGCGGACACGTCGACCTCCTGAACGAGTCCGCCGACGAACAGGACAAGACCCAGGATGACCAGCACGGTCACCTCGTTCGACTCGGAGTCGACCACCCGTGACAACCAGGGTCCGATCTTGACGGCGAACAGGACGATCACCGCGACCACGCCGAGGGCGACGGCGAGCGACACCAGACCGGTCAGCACCCCCGCCCCGGCCAACAGCACGGCCACGATCGGCAGGTAGATCGCCATCGTCAGGTCCTCGAGCACCAGGATCGACAGGATCGTCGGGGTTTCGCGGTTGCCGAGGCGGCCGAGGTCGCCCAGCAGCTTGGCGATGATCCCCGACGACGACACGTAGGAGACACCACCGAGCAGCACCGACGCGACCGCGGACCAGCCGAGCACGAGTCCGAGCAGCAGACCGGGCAGGAAGTTGGCGACCAGGTCGACGATCCCGGCCCGGAAGTTGCGACGCAGCTCGGCTGACAGCTCCGGCGCCGTGTACTCGAGTCCCAGAGCGAACAGGAGCTGCAGCACGCCGATCTCGGCCGCGATCCCGATGAAGTCGTCGGTGACCTTGGCCGGGAGCAACCCGGCCGCCCGGACCGCCAGACCGCCGAGCAGGTAGAGCGGGATCGGACTGAAGCCGGCGCGGTCCGCGACCCGGGCCGCCAGACCCAGGCCCAGCAGGATGAGCCCCAGCTGGACGAAGGCCGTGGTGACCTCGGCGTGGGCCGCGGTCGCGATCATCAGCCCGACTCGACCAGCGCGGTCAGTCGCTCGACCGCCTCGGGGGTCCCGACCGCCACGACCACGTCGCCCACCTCGAGGCGGTCCGCGGGACCGGGGGCGGCGTTGGTCGACGATCCCCGGATGATGGCGACGATGCTGGCCCCGGTGCCCTGCCGCACTCCCGCGTCGCCGATGGTCGATCCGGCCAGGGCCGAGGACCGGTGCACGGTCAACCAGTCGATGGCCAGCCCCTCGAGGCGTTGCAGCGAGGCCGCGGCATCGACCACGTGCGTGCCGCCGAGCAGATCGGCGAGCACGAGGCCGTCTTCGGGGTCGAGGTGCACCATGGCGCGGCACGAGTCGGGGTCCTCGTCGTCGTAGAACAGCAGCTCACGGCGGCCGGCACGGGTGGTCAGCACCCCGACCCGGGATCCGCCCACGGTGTCGAACTCCTGGAGCACCCCCACGCCGGGGAGCTCGGTCTCGTGGATCTCGGTCACGGCACCTCCCTGCGGGACCGATCGGAGCGGTCCACCCCGTTCGAGCGGCCCAGCCTAGGACGCCCGTACGATCACCCCGGTGGTCGCCGGCACACCCCGTCCCCTCCTCGAGCTGCGCACCGAGCGACTGCTGCTGCGCCCGTGGCGGGACTCCGACCGGGAACCGTTCGCGGCGATCAACGCCGATCCGGTGGTCATGGAGCACTTCCCCTCGACCCTGAGCCGCGACGAGTCCGACGACTTCGTCGACCGAGTGATCGCGGGTTGGGCCGCGCGGGGCTTCGGCCTCTGGGCGGTCGAAGTGACCGAACCCGAGGACGACGGCCCGGCCGGGTTCGTCGGCCACGTCGGCCTCATGTCTGCCGAGCACCGCGGCGCGGGGACCGTCGAGGTCGGGTGGCGGCTGGCCCGAGAGGCCTGGGGGCGGGGCTACGCCCCGGAAGCGGCCCGCGCCGCGCTCGGCGTGGGCTTCGACTCGCTCGGTCTGGACGAGGTCGTCAGCTTCACCGTGCCGCAGAACACCAACAGCCGACGGGTGATGGACAAGATCGGCATGACCCACCGGCCGGAGCGCGACTTCGACCACCCCTCGGTCGATCCGCTCACCGATCCGCATCTGGTGCGACACGTCCTGTACTCGATCACCGCCGACGAGTGGGCCGCCCTCGCTACCGGGCGGTAACATCGCCGAACCGCAGGAGGGGGCCGTGCGGCTCCCCCGACCTCTCTGGAGTGGACATGCCTGGTTCGGTGATTCTCGCGGGGGCCCGGACCCCCATCGGCAAGCTGTCTGGTTCGCTGGCCGGGTTCTCCGGCACGGACCTCGGCGGCCTCGCCATCAAGGCCGCCCTCGAGCGCGCCGGGGTGGCGGGATCCGACGTCGACTACGTCTTCATGGGCCAGGTGCTGCTCGCCGGTGCCGGCCAGATGACCGCCCGTCAGGCCGCGGTCGCCGGTGGGATCCCCATGGACGTCCCGTCGACCACGGTCAACAAGGTGTGCCTGTCGGGCATCCACTCGATCATGCTGGCCGACCTCCTGATCCAGGCCGGACTCGCCGACGTGGTCGTCGCCGGTGGCATGGAGTCCATGACCAACGCCCCCTACCTGCTGCCCGACGCCCGGGCCGGCATGCGCATGGGCGACAAGAAGGTCATCGACTCGATGATGTACGACGGCCTGTTCTGCGCCTTCGACCAGTGCGCGATGGGCGCCGGCACCGAGAAGTACGCGGCGTCCGCCGGCATCGCCCGCGACGAGCAGGACCAGCTGGCGGCCACGTCGCACGAGCGGGCGGCCAAGGCCCAGAAGGACGGCCTGTTCGACGACGAGATCGTCCCGGTGTCGATCCCGCAGCGCAAGGGCGACCCCGTCGAGTTCAGCGCCGACGAGGGCGTCCGCGCCGAGACCACCCTCGACTCGCTCGGCGCCCTGCGACCCGCGTTCGACAAGGCCGGCAACATCACCGCCGGCAACGCGTCGCAGATCTCCGACGGCGGCGCCGCGGTCGTTGTCGCCTCGGCCGCCGCGGCCGAGCGCATCGGCGGTGACCCCCTCGGGCGAATCGTGAGCTTCGGCGAGGTCGCCGGACCGGACGCGTCGCTGCTCACCCAGCCGTCCCGATCGATCCTGCAGGCCCTGGAGCGGGCGGGCAAGACCGTCGGCGACGTGGACCTGTTCGAGCTCAACGAGGCGTTCGCCGCGGTGGGTGTCGCGTCGATGAAGGACCTGGGCGTCTCCGACGACATCGTCAACGTGAACGGCGGGGCGATCGCGCTGGGCCACCCGATCGGCATGTCGGGCACCCGGATCACCCTGCACATCCTCAACGAGCTCAAGCGCCGGGGCGGCGGCCTCGGAGCGGCCGCACTGTGCGGCGGCGGCGGCCAGGGCGACGCCCTGCTCGTCGAGACGATCTGACCGCTGCGATCCGCGGCAGGCCGCCGCGGATCGCACACAGCTGACGGGGATGGGCCCCGGCCGATTCGTCGGTCGGGGCCCATCCGCGTCCGGGGTCGACCCGGGCCCGGACGGGCCAAGTACTGGATCCACCAGCAGGTGGGTAGACAGGTGATCGATGGATCACCCCCGCCGCTCCGAGGACCGACCCGGAGCTGACGACCAGGTGAGCCAGACGGAGCGGGCACAGCAGGCGGTCCGCAGGTTCCGCTCAGAGCTCACCCTCGGCGAGGACTCGATCGACACCGACACGTGGGCGGGTTCGATCCCCCAGGTGTACGGGGTGGCACCGAGGGTCCGCGTCGGCCGGTCCCGCTGGTTCAACCTGCTGTGGCTGGTCCCCATCGCCGCGGTCGGACTGGTGGTCGCGATCCCGGCCGCCCAGGGCCTGCGCAACGTGCCCGCCGTGGCCGACTTCATCGAGCGCTACCCCGGCGCGGACCCGGCCTGGAGCGCAGGCGCAGGAACCGGGTTCCCGGCGTGGCTGAGCTGGCAGCACTTCTTCAACCTGTTCCTGATGGTCTTCATCGTGCGCGCCGGCCTGCAGATCCTCGCCGACCACCCTCGCCTCTACTGGACCCGCCACAGCACGCCCGGACACGAGTGGTTCCGGATGCAGAAGCCGGTGCCCGAGGACCCGCTGTGGACGGCGAAGGAGGACTCCATCCGTCTGCCGTCGGGCGTCGGCCTGCCGGGGGTGCGCCACACGATCGGATTGGCCCGCTGGTGGCACCTGGGGACCGACGTCGTCTTCCTGCTCAACGGCGTGGTGTTCTACGTGCTGCTGTTCGTCACCGGGCAGTGGCATCGAGTCGTTCCGACCAGCTGGGACGTGCTCCCCAACGCGGCGTCGACGATGATCCAGTACCTGTCGCTCGACTGGCCGCCCGAGAAGGGCTGGGTCGTCTACAACGGCCTCCAGCTCATCGCCTACTTCGTGACCGTGTTCGTCGCGGCCCCGTTGGCGCTGGTGAGCGGGCTCGGGATGTCACCGGCGCTGTCGACGCGGTTCCGGCGCATCAGCAAGGTGCTCTCCATCCAGTTCGCCCGGTCCCTGCACTTCCTCGTGATGGTCTGGTTCCTGGTCTTCATCGCCATGCACGTGACGATGGTGTTCACCACCGGCCTGCTCAACAACCTCAACCACATGTTCGCCGGCCGCAACGACGACAGCTGGGTCGGGTTCTGGGTGTTCGCCGTGGCCATGGTCGTGGTCGGCATCGCCTGGTGGGCCGCGTCACCGTTCACGCTGCGCCACCCCAGGGTGGTCCAACGCGTGGGGTCCACCCTGATCGGCCCGTTCGAACGCTGGTTCGCTCACGTCGACGCCCAACCCGGCGAGTACGACGAGTCCGACATCTCGCCGTACTTCTGGCACAACGGTCGCTACCCCGACTCCGCTGAGTACCGGACCCTGGCCGACAGCGGGTTCGTCGACTACCGGCTGGAGATCAGCGGGCGGGTCGAACATCCGGTCGAGCTCAGTCTGGAGGACCTGCGCGCCCTGCCTCCCCACGAGCAGATCACCCAGCACTTCTGCATCCAGGGGTGGTCCGGCGTGGCCAAGTGGGGAGGGGTGTCGATGACGACGATCCTCGACCTGGTCGAGCCGCACCCCGACGCCGAGTGGGTCGTCTTCTACTCGTTCGGCGAGGGTGCCGACGGCGGCATCTACTACGACGCCCATCCGATCGAGGAGATGCGCGGCGAGCTGGCCATGCTGGCCTTCGACATGAACGGCGAACCGCTGCCGTTCGGCTACGGCGCCCCGCTGCGGCTGCGCAACGAGGTGCAGCTCGGGTTCAAGCAGGTCAAGTGGATCAAGGGGATCGAGCTGGTCGCCGGCATCGACGAGGTCGGCGGCGGCTACGGCGGCTACAACGAGGACCACGAGTTCTTCGGATACCGCCAGGCGATCTGACAGTCCGGCGATCTGACAGTCCGGCGAGGCCGCCGGGCGAACCGGACGCCGCGCGATCCGAACGGCGGGCGATCCGAATGGCGCCGTCCGCGGCGTCAGCCCGGCGACAGGTCCCGCTCGGCAGGCGCGTCGGGGCGTTCGACGACCCGGCGACCCTCGAGCGCCCGCCCGAGCGTGAGCTCGTCCGCGTACTCCAGGTCGCCTCCGACCGGCAGACCGCTGGCGATGCGGCTCACGGTCAGCCCCGGCGTGTCGAGCACCCGGGTCAGGTACAGCGCCGTGGCCTCGCCCTCGATGTTGGGGTTGGTGCAGACGATGACCTCGGTGATCCCCTCGGAACCGACGCGGGCGAGGAGCTCCCTGATGCGCAGCTGTTCGGGGCCGACCCCCTGGAGGTGGTCGATGGCGCCCTGCAGCACGTGGTAGCGGCCCCGGAACTCGCGGGTGCGTTCGACGGCGACGACGTCCCGGGGCTCCTCGACGACGCACAGCACGTGTCCGTCTCGTCGGTCGTCGGCGCAGATCGCGCACAGGTCCCCCTCGGCCAGGTTGAAGCAACGGGCGCAGAACCCGACCTTCTCCTTGGCCTCGACGATCGCCCGGGCCAGGCGGTTGGCCTCCTCGGCGTCGACCTTGAGCAGGTGGAACGCGATCCGCTGGGCGGACTTGGGGCCGATGCCGGGGAGTCGACCGAGGGCGTCGATGAGGTCCTGGACGGAGTCGGCGTACGCGGTGCCCACTCAGCCCCCCAGCAGGCCGCCGAGGCCCCCGAGCGCTCCTCCGAGGCCGCCGACGCCTCCGAGTGGATCGGCCTGCGCCTGGAGTCGCGCCACGCCGTTGTGCGCGTCGGTCCACGCCGCGACGATCAGGTCCTCGAGCACGGTCGGGTCGTCGGCGTCGACCGCCCCGGGCTCGATGTGAACCGCGCGGACGTGCAGGTGACCGTTGAGCGTGACGGTGACCAGTCCGCCGCCGGCGGAGCCGACGATCTCGGTGGTCGCCAGCGCCTCCTGCGCCTCCTGCATGCGTTCGCCCATGTCCTGTGCCATCTGGAGCATCGCGCCCATGTCGAGACCGCCGAGCGCTCCGGGCAGATCACCGGGTTGCTCCGGGGAACCGTCGACGCTGTCGGCGCCATCGGGTGTGGCGACGACCTCGCCGCTCAGCACCTCGTCGGTGGGGGCCGACTCTCCGTCGTTGTCCGGGGGCGTGTTCATCAGGGTTCCTCGGGTCGGTCAGGACGCACCGTCGGCGCCGTCCACGAGGACCGCGCCCGGGAACGCCTGGGTGAGCTTCTCCACGCCGGTGGCGGCCACATCGGCGTCCTCCAGGTCGTGCACGTCGATGATCGACGACTCGTCGTCGTCGCCGGTCGGTTCGACCGGGTCGGGGGCCGTGGTCGGCTCGGGCACCGCGACGGCAGGCTCCTCGGAGCGCGTCCGGGGTGTCGTCCTGCCACGCGGCGGCGTCGGAGTCTGAGTCGGCGTCGGCGTCGGGGCCGACGCCGAGGTGCTGGACGCGGCGGACCGACCGGGCCCGCCCGTCGCATCGGCGACCGCCGCCGGGTCGGTCTCGTCGACCAGCAGCAGCCGGACCGGTGAACCCACCTCGGCGCCGATCATCGACTCGACGTCCGGTCGGAACTTCTCGGCCCGCTCCACGGTGGCCGCGTTGGGGAGCGTGAAGACAGCCCCACGTCCGGTCACCGCGACGAAGTGGCCCGAGGAGTAGATCGCCTTGGCCACACCCTTGAGCTGGGGCACCACCCGGTCGCCGAAGACGACGGTCAACCCGTCGCGGTCCAGCGGCGCGGATCCGGCCGTGACGGCCACGCTGTCCGATGGGGGTGCCGGCGGCAGGGATCGGTCCGCAGCGGTCGTCTCCGGGTTTGCCGACGGGGTGGGGTCCTTCTCGGCGGCCGGTCGGGGCGGCGGAGACGACGGGACAGCCGGTGCCGCCGGTGCCGCCGGTGCCTCTGGCGCCGCGGCGGGTCGGGCAGACGGTCGGGGTGCGACCGACGGGGCCGGGCCCGGGGACGCCGGGGCCGACGGGCCGGGTCGCGCCGGGCTCCGGTCGCCCTTGCTGTCGGCTCCGGAGCGGCGAGCCCTCATCTCGGCGAGCGCCGCTCGGGCATGTTCGGGCCCCGAGCGGGATCCCGAACCCGTGGCCGAAGCAGCGTCCGACCCGGCGTTCGAGGATCCCTCCCCGGCGTCTGCGTCTGCGGGCGGTGGCCCGGATGCCGCCGTCCGCTCGGGGGCCGCGGCCGCGCGGCGGGAGCGAGAACCACCGCCACCGGCACCACCACCACCTGCACCAGCGCCACCGGCGACGGCGCCGTCGGCCAGGGCACGCTCGAGCGCCTCGACGCGACGGACCAGGTCGGCCACCACCGCCTCGTCGCCCGAACCGCGTCCGGCCGGGGCCGGCCCCGCGGCCCCTCCGGCCGTCGGAGCGCCGACGCACAGCCGGACCATGGCGACGTCGAGCGGAACCCGGGGATCCGCGGCTTGACGCATGTCGACCAGGGCGGATCCGACCGCTTCGACCGCCCGGGTCAACACCGGGGTCCCGAGGGTGCGGGCCCACTCGCCGAGTCGTTCGGCGTCGGCGTCGACCAGGTGGGTCACTTCGACTCCGAGCGAGAGCAGGAACGCGTCGCGGAGCTCGGCCAGGAACGACTCGGCCAGCACCCGCGGGTCGTGGCCCAGGGCCAGGGCATCGGAGACGGCCAGGACCGCGGCTCCGCTGTCGCCGGCCGCGATCGCACCGAGCAACTGGTCGACGGGCAGGTCACGGGTGATCACCCCGCCGGCGGCCACCACCTGGTCGAGCGCAGACAGCGTGTCGCGGGCCGAGCCGTGACCCTCGCGCACGACATACGCGACCGACTCGTCATCGACGTCGAGCGGGGCGTCGGCCGCGATCCAGCGGACGTAGTCGGTGAGCTCCCCCGCCGACAGGAGCTGGAAGTCGTAGTGCTGGGTGCGGCTGCGGATGGTGGGCAGCACCTTCTGCGGGTCGGTGGTGGCCAGCACGAAGCACACGTGCTCCGGTGGCTCCTCGAGCGTCTTCAGCAGCGCGTTGGACGCCCCCGCCGTCAGCATGTGCACCTCGTCGAGGATGTACATCTTGGTGCGGCCCGGCGACGCGACCGCGGCCCGCTCGACGAGGTCCCGGATGGAGTCCACGCCGTTGTTGGACGCGGCGTCGAGCTCGAACAGGTCGAAGCTGCGTCCGGCCTCCATCTCGACGCACGAGCTGCACTCGCAGCAGGGTTCGCCGTCGCGGAGGTCCTCGCAGTTGAGCGCCTTGGCCAGGATCCGAGCCGTGGAGGTCTTGCCGGTGCCACGAGGGCCGGAGAACAGGTAGGCGTGGCCCTCGGTGCCGGTCCGCACCGAGTTCCGCAGTGCCCGGACGACGTGCTCCTGACCGCGGACCTCGACGAATCGGCGGGGTCGGTAGCGACGGTAGAGGGACTGGTGGGCCACGGCGGGATCCTACCGACGACTCCCCGACGGTCCCGGCCGGAGCAACGGTGCGGCCTGCGCCTCCGGAGTCCGGCCGGGTTCCGCCCGGTGGCGGAGACGGTGGGATTCGAACCCACGGTGAGTTTCCCCACACACGCTTTCCAAGCGTGCCGATTCGGCCGCTCTCGCACGTCTCCGGGGCGGGACGATAGCCTGAGTCCGCGCCTGCGTCCTCAGGCGGCGGCCGGGTCCTGTGCGACCGGGGCCCGTGAATCGGGTCAGGGCCGGAAGGCAGCAGCTCTCAGCGGAACCCCCGGTGTGCCGCAGATCGCCTGGCCGCCACCTGAGGACACAGGCGTTCATCGCGCCAGGCGCCGGGCCGAACTTGTAGCTGACGGACGCTCCCACGACCCGTGGCCTACAAGTTCATCGGGCCGAACCGAACTTGTAGCTGACGGACGCTCCCACGACCCGTGGCCTACAAGTTCATCGGGCCGAACCGAACTTGTAGCTGACGGTCGCCCCCACGACTCGTGGCCTACAAGTTCGTCGGGCCGCGTGGAGGGCCGGAACGAGCTCGGGCCCCTGCCTGAGCAGGGGCCCGATGGCGGAGACGGTGGGATTCGAACCCACGGTGGCCTTGCGACCACAACGGTTTTCGAGACCGTCCCATTCGTCCGCTCTGGCACGTCTCCGGCGGCGACGATAGCGGCGCAGGGATCGTCCGGGCACACCGGGATCTGGCCCCGTTCAGCGACGGGCGGCGAAGAAGTCCTGGAGGATCGCCGCACAGGCGCCGCGCTCGACGCCGACGCGGACCGGGAACTCGTGGTTGAGCCGGGGGTCCTGTCCCAGGTGGTAGAGGCTGCCGAGAGAACCTGCATCCATGCTCTCGGTTCCGATCACCGCCCCGCCGATGCGTGTGGCCCACAGCGCCCCCGCGCACATCGGGCACGGCTCGAGGGTGACGACCATCAGACAGTCGTCGAGTCGCCAGCGACCCAGCTCTGCGCACGCGTCACGGAGGGCGAGGACCTCGGCGTGGGCGGTTCCGTCGTGGCTGAGCTCCCGCTCGTTGTGGCGTCGGGTGAGCACCCGGGGTGCGGCACCCTCGGAGAGCTGCACGACGACCGCTCCGATGGGGACGTCGCCGTGGAGGGTTGCGGCACGGGCCTCGTCGAGAGCGATCGCCATCCACCCGGCGTGCTCCGGATCGGGTTCCAGCACCGGAGGGGCTGGGGATCGGTCGGCCATCGGCGCCGACGGTACCGCCGAACGCGCAGCCCACCGAACTTGTAGCCCACGAACCCCCACGGCGACCACCACCTACAACAACGCGGGGCGCCACCAAACTTGTAGCCCACGAACCCCCACGGCGACCACCAGCTACAACAACGCGGGGCGCCACCGAACTTGTAGCCCACGTGCCATCCGAGCGACCGAGGGCTACAAGTTCGGCGAGTCGCGGTTCAACCAGATAAAGTGGCACTCGGTGTCAAACAGTACCGAGGCACAAATGAAGCCGGGTTCCGACGAGCGGGGCGCGACCGACGCCGACGACACCGATCGGCCCGGTCTGCGCGAACGCAAGAAGGAGCGGGTCCGCGAGCAGATCCGACAGGCAGCTCTCGACCTGTTCGACCAGCGCGACTTCGACAGCGTGACCGTCGACGAGATCGCCGAGCGCGCCGAGGTCTCCAAGAGCACCCTCTTCCGCTACTTCGAGACCAAGGAGGACCTGGTCTTCGCCAACTCGCGCGCCTACGGCGACACCCTCCTGGCCGCCTTCGCCGAACGACCCTCCGACGAATCGGTGTTGCGATCCCTGCGGGCCGCACTCGTGTCCCTCGTCAGCGGGCTCCAGGCCGACCGCTCGCGGTACCTCCGCGGCCAACGCATCGTCGCCCGGTCCCCGTCGCTGGTCCGGCGGTCCATCGAGCGTCAGTACGAGTGGGAGGACGGACTGGCCACGGCGCTGCTCCCCCGCCTGAGCAACCACGACGACGCCGAGACCCGCGCCTCGGTCCTGGCCGCGGCCGGCCTGGCCGTCGTCCGCATCGCAACACGCCGCTGGGTGACCGCCGCGGACGACTCGCTCCTGATCGACCACCTCCTGCCTGCGCTCGACGTGCTGGCCGACGAACTGAAGGACTCCGACTGACGATGCTGACCGAGATGCTGCGGGTCCACCTGCGGCCCTACCGGCGACCGCTCCTGCTGGTGCTCGCCCTCACCACCGTGCAGGTGGCGTGCGTCCTGTTCCTGCCGACCCTCAACGCCGACATCATCGACAAGGGCGTCATCCCGGGCGACACCGACTACATCTGGCGCGTCGGCGGGATCATGCTGGCGGTCACCTTCGTCCAGGTCCTGTTCGCGGTGGCCAGCGTCTACGTGGGTTCACGGGTGGCGATGGCGTTCGGGCGCGACGTCCGCGGTGCCCTCTTCCACAAGGTGACCGGCTTCGCCGCGCAGGACGTGGCGCACTTCGGAGCCCCGTCGCTCATCACCCGCATCACCAACGACGTCACCCAGGTCCAGATGCTGGTCCTGATGAGCTGCACGCTTCTGGTCGCGGCACCGATCACGATCGTCGGCGGAGTGATCATGGCCGTCCGCGAGGACGGCACACTGTCGCTGCTGCTCCTGGTCAGCGTCCCGGTGCTGGTGATCTCGATCGGTTCGATCATCGTGCGGATGATCCCTCTGTTCCAGGTCATGCAGGAGCGCATCGACCGCATCAACGAAGTGCTAAGAGAGCAGATCACCGGCATGCGGGTTGTCCGGGCGTTCGTCCGTGAGGATGACGAGGGAGCCCGCTTCGAGGAGGCCAACGACGCGCTCACCCTGGTGTCGCTGCGGTCGGGCCGCCTGATGGCGTTCATGTTCCCGATCGTGATGGCCGTGCTCAACCTGTCGAGCGTGGCCGCCATCTGGCTCGGGGCGGACCGGGTGGCCGACGGAGAGCTGCAGATCGGGGCGTTGATCGCGTTCCTGAGCTACCTGATCCAGATCCTGATGTCGGTGATGATGGCGACCTTCGTGGCCGTCCTCACCCCGCGGGCCTCGGTGAGCGCGAACCGCATCGGCGAGGTGCTGCACACCGAATCCGCGGTCGCCCAGGCGGTGAACCCGGTGACATCTCTGCCCGAGCGCCCGGTGCTGCGCTTCGACCACGTCGAGTTCCGCTACCCCGGCGCAGAGCACCCGGTCCTGTGCGACCAGTCCTTCGAGGTCCGCGCCGGAACCACCCTGGCGATCATCGGCTCCACGGGATCGGGCAAGACCACCCTCCTCGACCTGATCCCCCGGCTCTACGACGCCACCGCCGGAACGGTGTCGGTCGGCGGCCACGACGTGCGCGACATCGACCAGGAGACCCTCTGGAGCCGGATCGGACTCGTGCCCCAGAAGCCGTTCCTCTTCTCGGGCACGGTGGCGAGCAACCTGCGCCACTCCAAACCCGACGCCACCGAGGACGAGATGTGGGAGGCGCTGCGCATCGCGCAGGCCGAGGACTTCGTGCGGGCCATGCCCGACGGCCTCGACTCGCCCATCGCACAGGGCGGCTCCAACGTGTCGGGCGGCCAGCGCCAGCGCCTGGCCATCGCCCGGGCACTGGTGCGCCGGCCCGACATCTACCTGTTCGACGACTCGTTCTCGGCCCTGGACCTGGCCACCGACGCCCGGCTGCGCGCCGCGCTCGTCCCCGTGGTGACCGACTCGGTGACGGTCCTGGTCGCCCAACGGGTGTCGACCATCCGCCACGCGGATCAGATCCTGGTCCTCGAGGACGGCGCCACCGTCGGTCTCGGGACCCACGACGAGCTCCTCGGATCGTCTCCGACCTACGCCGAGATCGTGGCGTCGCAGCTGACCGCAGAGGAGGCGGCGTGAGCACCTCGAACGACAAGCCCCCGACCAGTGGCGCCGGCACGACTGGCGACGCCGCGGACACGACCCCCGACGGGTCCGCCGGGACCGACTACGCCCAGTCCGCCAAGGTCAACGAGGGCGCCCGGGGCGCCATGGGGCGGTTCGGCGCGGCGGGAATGCCGCTCGACCGATCCAAGGACCTGGGCGGGTCAGTGCGACGCCTGGCCGGGCAGATGCGACCGGAGAGCGTCGGCCTGATCGGCGTGGTCGCCCTGGCCGTCATCAGCGTCACGCTGCTGGTGCTCGGTCCCCGAATCCTCGGCAACGCCACCCAGACCATCGTCGACGGCGTCGTCGGCCAGTTCAAGGGCGGTCCCGGCATCGACTTCAGTCAGCTGCACCGACTCCTGCTGACCGCGGCGGCGATCTACGTGGTCGCCACGACCCTGGCCTACGCCCAGGGCTGGCTGCTCGCCGGCGTCGTGCAGCGCTCGATGTTCCGGCTCCGTGCCGACGTCGAGACGAAGCTCAACCGGATGCCGCTCAGCCACGTCGACCGCCAGCCCCGCGGCGACCTGCTCAGCCGGGTCACCAACGACATCGACAACCTGGCCCAGAGCATGCAGCAGACGCTGAGCCAACTGCTGTCCTCCAGCCTCCAGCTCGTCGGGGTGCTGGTGATGATGTTCACCATCTCGTGGACCCTGGCGCTGGTCACGCTGATCATCGTCCCGGTCACGATCCTGACCATGCGGGCGATCACGTCGCGGTCCAAGAAGCGCTTCGTCGACCAGTGGCGCCACACCGGAACGCTCAACGCCCAGGTCGAGGAGGCGTTCACCGGCCACGCCCTGGTCAAGGTGTACAACCGCCAGGCCGACACCGAGGAGCGGTTCCGCCAGAAGAACGAAGAGCTGTTCGAGGCCAGCGCGGCCGCGCAGTTCATGTCGGGATCGATCCAGCCGGCGGTGATGTTCCTCGGCAACGTCAACTACGTCGCCATCGCCCTGCTCGGTGGCCTCCTGGTCACCAACGGGTCGATGAACATCGGCGACATCCAGGCGTTCATCCAGTACTCCCGGCAGTTCACCCAACCCCTGACGCAGGTGGCGTCGATGTTGAACGTGATGCAGTCCGGCATCGCTTCGGCCGAACGGGTCTTCGAGCTGCTCGACGCCCCCGAGGAGCCCGAGAGCGCAACGACCGACCTGTCGTCGGTGGATGTGAGGGGCCGCATCGAGTTCCGCGACGTCGACTTCGCCTACTCGCCGGACAAGCCGCTGATCCAGGACCTGTCGCTCGTGGCCGAGCCGGGAGAGACGGTCGCCATCGTGGGTCCGACCGGTGCCGGCAAGACGACGATGGTGAACCTGATCATGCGGTTCTACGACGTCGACTCGGGCGCCATCCTCCTCGACGGGATCGACACCGCGACGATCAGCCGCCAGGACCTCCGCCGCCACATGGGCATGGTGCTCCAGGACACCTGGCTGTTCGGCGGGACGATCCGCGACAACATCGCCTACGGCAACCTGAACGCCACCGAGGAACAGATCATGGAGGCGGCCCGCGCCACCTACGTCGACCGGTTCGTGCACTCGCTGCCCGACGGCTACGACACCGTGATCGACGACGAGGGCGGCACGGTCTCCGCCGGCGAGAAGCAGCTGCTGACCATCGCCCGGGCGTTCCTGGCGGATCCGACGATCCTCATCCTCGACGAGGCCACCAGCTCGGTCGACACCCGCACCGAGGTGCTGATCCAGCGGGCGATGGCGGCGCTGCGCAGCAACCGGACCAGCTTCGTGATCGCGCACCGGCTGTCGACGATCCGCGACGCCGACACGATCCTGGTCATGGAGCACGGTCACATCGTCGAGCAGGGGAACCACGAGACACTGCTCGCCGCGGACGGCGCCTACGCGCGGCTGTACAACGCCCAGTTCGCCGGAGCGGCGGTCGACGTCGACGTCGCGTCCTGAACGGGCTCACCCGCGCCGGACGTCGCAGACGGGCGCCACCCCTCGGCGCGTTCTCATGACATCTGAGTACCGCCAGTGTCGTGACTTGTCGTCAGAAACCTGGGTGGGGGTGGGTCAGATGGTGCCGGCCAGGAGGAGGCCGGCGGTGATCGCCGCGGCGCCGAAGCGCCACCAGGCGAAGATCGTCAGGTCGTGGCGCTCGAGGTAGGAGACCAGCCACTTGATCGCCAGCACCGCGGACACGAACGCGGCGAGAACTCCGATCAGCGGGGTCACGACCCCGAACTGCTCGACGAGGGTGCCCCCGTCGGCGACGACCTTGTAGAGCGATGCCGCACTCAGGGTCGCGAACCCCAGCAGGAAGCTGAACTCGACCGCCGCGGGGGCCGCGACGCCGACGAGCAGGGCGGCCAGGATCGTGGTCAGCGACCGGCTGGTTCCCGGCCACAGCGCCAGGCACTGGACCACGCCGATGATCAGCGCCTGACGGACCGTGATGTCGATCAGCGGGTCGGTGCCCGGCTCGGCCTTCTCGCCCCGATCGGGGATCCGCCCGCTGCGCTCCAGAACCAGGATCACGATGCCACCGATCACCCAGGCGATCACCACCGGCCACGGCCCGAACAGAGCGTCCTCGATCATCCCGTCGAACAGGAACCCGACGAGGGCCGAGGGCAGGAAGGCGATCACCAGCACCACGAGCAGCTGCCGGCCGTCGTCGTCGCGACCGAACAGGCCGAGGATCATCGAGCGGAACCGCCGCCAGAACAGGCCGACCACCGCCAGGATCGCCCCGAACTGGATGGCGATCACGTACGTGTTCACCGCCTCGAGCCCCGCGCTGCCCTCCTCGCTGGGCAGGCCGAGCAACCGCGAGGTCACGAGTAGGTGACCGGTCGAGGAGATCGGCAGGTACTCGGTGACGCCCTCGACCACGCCGAGGATCACGGCCTGCCACCACGACAGCAGCTCTTCGGTCCCGTCCGCCGCGGCCCGCACCAGTGCCGCTGCGTCCGCCGGTCGGGCCACGACGACCACGACCGCGGCGATCACGGCGACCGCCGACAGGACCCGCCGGCGGACGACGGCGAAGGACTCCGGGCGTTCGAGCATCGGGACAGCTTGGCACGCTGGTGAAGCGCTCCTGATGCGCCGCTGTAGGTTCCTGCGCGTGTCGGCCGCGATGTTCCGAATGATGCACCAGGACCCCACCCAGGTGGCGGGCCGGACCCTGGATCGCGCCCTGGTGCGCCGAGTCGGGCGCTTCGCCCGCCCCTACCGGTCCCAGCTCGTCGGGTTCGTCGTCATGATCGCGGCCGGGGCGGGCCTGGCGCTGGTGCCGCCGCTGCTGTTCCGCACCATCATCGACACGGCCATCCCCGACGGGAACCGGGCCCAGCTCGTCGGCCTGGGAGCGGTGGTGGTCGTCGCGGCGGCGCTCACCGCGGCGGCGTCGCTGCTCGAGCGCTTCTGGTCGGCCCGCATCGGCGAGGGCCTCATCTACGACCTGCGTCGGGCCCTGTTCGACCACGTGCAGCGCATGCCGTTGCAGTTCTTCACCCGCTCCCAGACCGGCGCGATCGTCAGCCGCCTCAACAACGACGTGATCGGCGCCCAGCGGGCGCTCACCGGCACGCTGGGAACTGTCGTGTCCAACGTGATCACCCTGGGCTTCACGCTGGTGGCGATGATCGCCCTCGACTGGCGCATCACGCTGGTCGCCGTCGTGCTGCTGCCGTTGTTCCTGGTGCCGTCCAAGCGGGTCGGACGCCGACTCCAGTCGATGACCCGCGACTCGATGCAGCTCAACGCCGGCATGAACGCCCAGATGACCGAGCGGTTCGGGGTGTCGGGAGCCCAGCTGGTCAAGCTGTTCGGAGACCACGACCGCGAGACCGACGAGTTCGCCACCCGGGCCGTCGCCGTCCGCGACATCGGCATCCGCTCGGCGATGTACTCGCGGTGGTTCATGGTGATGATGGGGCTGGTCGGCGCCATCGGCACCGCGGCGGTGTACCTGCTGGGCGGACTGCAGGTGATCGACGGCAACATCACCATCGGGACGCTCGTCGCGCTCACCGCGCTCGTCACCCGGATCTACGACCCGCTGACCAGCCTGACCAACGCCCGTGTCGACGTGATGAGCGCGTTCGTGTCGTTCGAGCGGGTCTTCGAGGTGCTCGACTCGCCCAACCCGTTGGCCGACCGGCCCGGTGCCGCCGAGCTGACCGACCCCACCGGCTCCATCCGGTTCGAGCACGTCTGGTTCCGCTACCCCGGAGCCGACGAGGGCTCCATCCGTTCGCTCGAGACCGGGGCGGTGGAGACCGAGCACCCCGACGGCCCGCCCCTGGTGCTGCACGACATCGACCTCGACATCGCTGCGGGGACGACGGTGGCGCTCGTCGGCCCGTCGGGGGCCGGCAAGTCGACGATCGCGTCGCTGATCCCGCGCCTGTACGACGCCACCGAGGGCTCGGTGCTCCTCGACGGCCACGACGTGCGGGACCTGACCCAGGCCAGCGTGCGGCGGGCCATCGGGGTGGTGTCCCAGGACCCGCACCTGTTCCACGCGACGGTGGGCGAGAACCTGCGCTACGCGCGGCCCGACGCCACCGAGGAGCAGCTGCGCGAGGCGTGTCGGGCCGCCCGGGTGCTCGACGTGGTCGACGCCATGCCCGACGGCTTCGACACGATGGTCGGCGAGCGCGGCTACCGGCTCTCGGGCGGCGAGCAGCAGCGGTTGGCGATCGCCCGCCTCATCCTCAAGGACCCGGCGATCGTGGTGCTCGACGAGGCGACCTCGGCGCTCGACACCGAGAACGAGGCCGCCATCCAGGCCGCTCTGGCCGATGCCCTCGAGGGGCGCACCGCGGTCGTCATCGCCCACCGGTTGTCGACCGTGGTCGGAGCGGACCTGATCGTGGTCGTCGACGGCGGCCGGATCGTGCAGCGCGGCACCCACCGCGAGCTGCTCGCCCAGGGGGGTCTGTACGCGGACCTCTACCGGGTGCTCGTCAGCGGCAGCGATCCCGACACTCCCGACACCGCTGCCGCAGCGGACGTGCCGGCTGGTTCCGGGCCGGTTCGGAGCGGAACGGGCGGGTGATGGCTCTAGGGTTGGTCCGACCCGGGACCGGCCCGGGACCCGGGGAGGCTCCGTGCACGCTCTGATCGCCACCGACGGCTCCGATGTCTCGATCGAGGCGGCCCGACGGGCGGTCGCCCTGCTCAACCCCTCCAAGGTGACCCTGCTCACCGTCGCGGACACCAGCGTCGCCGAGGACTCGGGCGCCGGCGGGTTCGAGGGGAACCTGCTGTCGCCCTCCGAGGCCGAGCAGGCCCGCGCCGCCATCCTCGACGAGGGCGACGACGAGCTCGCCGACACCATCGAGGCGATGGGCGTCGATCCGGCGATCGTGGAGCGCAAGCTGGTCGAGGGCGCGTCGGGTCAGATGATCGTGCACGTTGCCGAGGAGTCCGGGGTCGACGTGATCGTGGTCGGCTCCCACGGCAAGGGTTGGTTCAAGCGCGTCGTGATCGGATCGATCTCCGAGTACGTCGTGCACCACTCCCACATCCCGGTGCTCGTCATCCGCAACGAGCCGGCCGACGGCAAGGACTGAGCTCCCATCGAGACCGCCACCTGGAGCGTCGGTGCGCTCCACGACGCCGTCAACGACGTGCTCGCCCACGTCTTCGGCGACGTGGTGTGGGTCGAGGGCGAGATCGTCGACCTGACCCGCTCCGCGGCCGGCCACGTGTACTTCCGCCTGGTGGAGCCCGACGATCCGGACTCGGGCACACCTCGGTCCCCGGCGGCGCGCCCGTCGTTGGCGGTGACGCTGTTCGACAGCCAGCGCCAGCAGGTCAACCGGTTCCTGCAGGCCCAGGGTGACCCGATCCGCATGACAGACGGCCTGCGCATCCGCATCGGCGGACGGCTGGGCACGTATGCGGCCCGGTCGTCACTGCAGCTGCTGATGGACCGGATCGACCCGGCGTTCACCCTGGGGCTGCTCGGAGCGGACCGGGCCCGGTTGATCGCGGCCCTCACCCGCGAAGGGCTGCTGCGCGCCAACGCCGAGGTGCACCTCCCGTCGGTCGCGCTGCGGGTCGGTCTCGTCACCAGCGTCGGCAGCGCTGCTCACGCGGATGCCCTCCACGAGCTCGAGTCCTCGGGGATCGGGTTCCACGTGCAGGTGTTCGACGCCCGCACCCAGGGTGCGGACGCCCCGGGCTCGATCACCCGGGCGATCCGCGCCGCGGTCGCCCACGGCGTCGAGGTGGTGCTGCTGGTGCGCGGCGGCGGAGCGACCACGGACCTGATCGCGTTCGACGACGAGGCCGTCGCCCGGGCCATCGCCACCAGCGACGTCGCGGTCATCACCGGCATCGGTCACGAGACCGACCGGAGCGTCGCCGACGAGGTGGCCCACACCGCCCAGAAGACTCCGACCGCGGCGGCCCAGCTGCTGGTCCGGACCGTGCGCGACGCCGAGCGACGGATCCTCGATCGGTGGGCCGCCGCTCGCGCCGGAACCCACGGCGGTCTCGACCGCGCCGAGGTCCGACTCGACCGCATCCGGGAGCGCACCGGTGCCCGCGCCGTCGCCCGGCTGGACCGCAGCGCCCTCGAGCTCGATCACCGCGTCAGACGCATCCACGCCGGAGCCCGCCGACGGATCGAACGCGCCGACGCGCGGACCGAGCTGATCGCGGTGAGCACCGCTGCGCTGGACCCGGCGTTGGCGATGCGCCGCGGGTGGTCGATCACCCGCGGCGCCGACGGCAGCCTCGTCCGGTCCGTCGACGCGCTGGCCACGAACCAGGAGCTGATCACGACGCTGGCCGACGGGACGGTCACCTCGAGCGTGCTCGGCATCACCCCCGCCGCCAGAGACCCCACGGTCCGGGCCGAGGGGGCCGATCCGGGAGGAGAACCCCATGTCTGAGCCCACCGCACCGATCGACCCCGAGGAGCTGGGATTCGCCGGCGCCATGGCCGAGCTCGACGCCATCGTCGCCGAGCTCGAGTCCGACGCGCTCGACGTCGACGTGCTCGCCGATCGGGTCGAGCGGGCCGGGGCGCTGGTGGCGTGGTGTCGTGACCGCATCGACGGCACCCGGTTCCGCGTCGAGGAGATCCTCGAGCAGATGGACTGACCGCTCCCCGGCGCGCGCTCCCCAGCGCGATCCACCGCGGCGGAGCTGCGGCCGCGTCGTTCGGACCGGGTCAGACCGCCGACGCGTAGTGGGCGAGGCCGTCGCCGATGGTCCCCTGCCCGACGCCCGGCTCGTCGGCCACCGCCGCGAGCCACTCCGGGCGGACCACCGCCGCCACCCACAGAGGCAGGTCCAGGTCCGATCCCTCGAGCACGAACCGGACGAAGGTCTGCACGTAGTCCGGCGGCCGAGGGTCCCGCGCCAGCTCCGCGAGAGCGAACGGGTCCGGTGATGAGGGGGCCTCACCGGCCGGCACCCGCTCCTCGGGCACGTACGGCACGGTCGGCGAGCCCGGGTGCACCCCGCCGCCGACCAGGCCCGGGCCGTCGGCCAGCACCGCGCCCCGGACCAGCTCGGGACGGGCCGCCGCGGCCAGCAGGGCGATGTAGGAGCCCAGGCCGCGGGCCAGCACGGTGACCGGACCCAACTCGGCCAACGCCGCGTCCACGTCACCGACCAGGATCTCGGCGGAGTAGCCGCCTCCGGTCGGCACGGTCGAGCACCCGTGACCGGTGAAGTCCAGTCCGAACACGGGCCCGGTCCACTCGACGAGGGTGGGTACCCGGTCCGGGGTGCGCTCGCCGAGGCCGTGCAGCAGCAGCAGGGGCCGGGCGGCGGGATGGGCGGGATCGGTGCCGCGCAGCTCGTGCAGGGCCAGGTCGATCCGGTTGTGACGCAGGGTGCGGATGCCGCTCATGACCAGCCTCCTGCGGGCGCACCCGCCGTCAGGTGCTCGAGCACCAGGTCGGCCACCAGCCGCGGTTGCTCGATGTGGACGAAGTGGCCCACCCCTTCCAACGCCTCGAGGCGACCCCCCGGCAGCAGGTTCGGGATCACATCCGCCGGCGTGGTCCCCCATCCCATCACCTCGAGCTCCAGGCCGAGGACGCCCAGGAACGGCACGCCGATGCCGGGCAGGCGCAGCATCGACCACTGCGGCCGCCACGGCCCGAACCCGCCCATGCGCATGGTCGGGTCGATCTTCCAGCGCCATCCGTCGTCGTCGCGACGTGCCCCCACGGTGACCAGGTAGCGCAACCAGTCGTGGGTCATCCGCGGGTTCATCCGGCCCCGCCGTTCGGCCAGCTCGTCGATGGTCCCCGGTCGACGCTGTCGACCGACCAGCGACCGCCGGAAGTCGAGCCAGCCGGTGAGCTGCTCGCGCAGCAGACGGGTGCGCTCGGTGTCGGAGACGTCGGACATGGCCTGGTGCGACGGCAGCCCGTCGAGGTTGACCATGGTCGACACCCGGTGCGGCAGCGCGTTGGCCAGGTGCAGCATCAGCGCCCCGCCCTTGGAGTGACCGATGAACGGCAGGGGATCCGACCCGAGCGTGTCGAGCACCGCGGCGGCGTCCCGGACGTCGGCGTCCCAGGTGTAGAGCGCGGCGCGATCCGAGTCGCCGTGGCCGCGCTGGTCCCAGCTCACCACCCGCCACCCGGCGTCCGCCAGCATCGGCGCGAAGACGTCGAAGGTCCCGGTGAAGTCGAAGCCGCCGTGGGCCAGCAGCAACGGAGGGGCCGAAGCGTCACCCCACTCGCACACGTGCAGCTCGATGCCGGACGCCGTGACCCGCCGGTGTCGGTCCGGGCGCCGCGCTCCGGGGAAGGTCACGGCCTCCTCGGGAGGGGACACCGTCCGGTCGGGATAGGACGTCGTCTCGTCGGGGTCGGCCACGGCCGTCGAGACTAGGAGCCGCCACCCGGTCCGGCCCCATCCCCCCGGCCGTCCGTCGGGGGCCCGGCCCGGGCATCGGCCCGCGATTCGGTTCCCGAGGTCCCGCCGGATTCCGCGGAGCCGTCGATAGGGTGACGGCACGGAACCGGCAATCACCCCCTCGGGTCCGGTCACCGCGGGAGCGCCCACGCACCCGTCCGTGTCGACCGCGGACGTGTCGGAGGCCGTCGCCGCCATGCGCGCCCTCCCCCACGGTGGCCTGGACGAGTCCACGCGGCTGCTCGGACTGCCGCCGACGTGGCGCGCCTCGGTGTCTCCGTCGATCGCGGTTCTGCGCTGGTGCGCGCTCGGCTACGGCCTCGTCTTCTCGGCCCCCGCCGCGTTCCGAGGGTCCTACGCCGCGGTCGTCGCCACCGCCGTGTGCGTGTTCGTCACGACCTGGCGCACGGTGATGCCGGTGCAGCTCGGATCGACGCACGCCCTGCGCCGTATCGAACCCTTCATCGACGTCGTCCTGTTCGGTGTCGCCATGGGCGTGGGGCGCGAGTGGGCCAGCCCCTTCTACTTCTGCCTGCTGATCGCGGTGGCGGTCGTCGCCCTCGGATGGGGGTTCGTCACCGGCGGGGTCGCCCTGGTCGTGGCCGTGGTCTCCGTCGCCGTCTCCGGCGCGGTCGGGGGGCGGTCCGTCCCCGACATGGTGACCGACCAGCGCGACGTCGCCGCTGTCGTCACCCTGGTCCTCGCCGTCGTGGTCGCCGGCTACGTCCGGTCCCGCATCAAGGACGCCGAACGCCGTCGCATCGGACTCCTCGGCGAGGTCCACCACCTGTCGGAGACCAACGAGCTCCTCGAGATGCTCAACGTGGTGGCGCGCACCCTCCCCGACTCGCTGTCGCTGCGCGAAGCCCTGGAGCGGATCCGCCAGCAGCTCCAGGACAGCTTCGACGCCCGGGTCATCTGCCTGATGACCTTCGACGACAACTCCGAGGAGTGGGTGCCCAAGATCGCCGACGGGTGCGCTCTGCGGCCCGCCTATCCGCGTTCCGACCTGCCGGCGCCGCTCGGTCGAGCCCTCGACCACGACGGCGTGATCCGCGAGGGGGACCTCGACCCCGGCTCCGAGGCGCTCCGACCGATCGTCCGGACCAGCCGTTCCGGCCTGTACGTCCGGTTGACCGCCCGGGGCCAGGTCATCGGCGTCCTCGGCCTGGAGCATCCGTCGCAGTCCCGCTACGACGCCCACGACGCGGTGCTGCTGTCGGGGCTTGCCGAGGTGCTCGCCCTCACCGTCGACAACGCCCGCTGGTTCGGCCGGCTCCGCACCCTCGGCGCACAGGAGGAGCGGATCCGCATCGCCCGCGACCTGCATGACCGCCTCGGCCAGTGGCTCACCTACGTGTCTATGGAGCTCGAGCGCATCGTGGCCGAGGACGACCCCGCCACCGCTGACCTGATGCGACTCCAGGGCGACGTCCAGTCCGCGCTCGACGAGCTGCGCGAGACCCTGCGCCAGCTCCGCTCCGGGGTGACCGACGCCAAACCTCTGTCGGTGATCGCCCTCGACGTGGTCAACCGGTTCGCGGAACGCGCCGACGTCGCCGCCACCCTCACCGTCGTGCACCCGGAGGACCGCGCCCCGGTCCCGGTCGAGAACGAGCTGCTGCGAATCCTTCAGGAAGCCCTCACGAACGTGGACCGACATGCCGACGCGGAGCACGTGGACGTGATCTGGGACGTGCGCGGCAGCGAGTTCGAGCTGGTCGTCACCGACGACGGGCGGGGCTTCGAGTCCGCCAGGGGCGTGCGCGACTCCGCGTACGGCCTCGTCGGCATGCGCGAACGGGCCGACGTGGTCGGCGCCCGTCTCACCATCGACTCGACCCCGGGTCGGGGCACCACGGTGACGGTGACCGCCGGCCCGAACCCCACGCCCCCACGTGACCGGGCCAGGACCGACACCCCGGTCCGTCGCGTGAACGACAGCCACAC
>Ga0116152_10000800_pt1 | contig 26025 bp, 20 predicted proteins | sample AD_UKC119_MetaG_FD_89894 | JGI IMG/M metagenome (GOLD analysis project Ga0116152, IMG submission 89894) | Active sludge microbial communities of municipal wastewater-treating anaerobic digesters from Hong Kong - AD_UKC119_MetaG | ecosystem: Engineered > Bioreactor > Anaerobic > Digestate...
CCTGATGCAGTTCGAACGCGCCAAAGCAGCTCTCGCGGGCACCCGCTTCGCGGACTTCCGCACCGTCGAGGAGACCGGCTCGACCAACGCCGACATGGTCGAGATCCTGCGCACGCAGGACCCGTCCGAGGACCGACGACCGGCCGTGCTCGTCGCCGGGCACCAGAGCGCCGGGCGGGGTCGACGGGACCGCACCTGGGACGCTCCGCCCGGGTCGTCGCTGCTGATGTCGATCGGGCTACCCGTCGGTGACATCGACCGTTCCCGCTGGCCGCTCGTGAACGCGGCGGTGGCGCTGGCCACGGTCGACGCCGCTCCGGATCTGCGGGTCAAGTGGCCGAACGACCTGGTCGCCGTCGGTGCCGGCGCCGACGGAGCAGACCTGAAGGTGGGCGGGATCCTGGCCGAGCTGCACGAGGACCTCGGCGGCATGGGCCCGTGCATGATCGTCGGCATCGGCCTCAACCTGAACTGGGGCCAGATGCCACCCGAGCTGGCCGACACCGCCACGTCGCTCGACATCATCCTGGGCGGCGACGTCGTCGCCGACGTGATCGTCACCGACCTGCTCGTCTCGCTCGACAGCAAGTGGCTCGGGATGCTCGGCCGTTCCGCGGCGAGCATCGAGCCGTTCGTCGACGCCTACCGGTCCCGGTCGACCACGATCGGGCGCCACGTCCGCGTCGAGCTCGACGGCGACCGCGAGCTGGTCGGCACCGCCGTCGACGTCGACGACTCGGGAGCGCTCGTCGTCGAGGGCGAGGACGGCACCCGCAGCACCGTCACCGTCGGCGACGTCGTGCACCTGCGGGTCTGATCACGGGTCGACCTCGTCGGCGTACGCCCGGGCCCAGATCCGGGCGGCCCGTTCGGTGAGCGGGCCCGGTGCTGCGGGCAGGGCCACCCCGTCGACGTGGCTGATCGGCTGCACGTGACGACCGGTCGACACCAGGAACGCCTCGGTGGCCCCGGCGAGCGCCCCCACCGGTAGAGCGGCCTCGACCGCGGGCTGCCCCGCCGCGGCCATCGCCTCGAGCAGCAGGGCGCGGGTCACCCCGGCCAGGCAACCGCTCGACAGGGGCGGTGTCACCAGGACGCCGTCGTGGCCGACGAACACGTTCGAGCCGGTGCCCTCGCAGAGCTCACCGGCGGTGTTGGCCAGGACGGCCTCACCGGCGCCGACGGCGCGGGCGAGGCGCAGCGCCACGACGTTCTCGGCGTACGAGGTCGTCTTGAGACCGGCCAGGGCGCCGTTCTCGTTGCGGGTGAACGGAACCACCACCACCGCGGTCGGGTCGCGCTGAACCGTCATCGACGTCGCGGAGACGATCAGGGTGGGTGCGGCGTCACCTCGCTCGGATCCCATCGGTCCCGCCCCGCTGGTCACCGTGATCCGCAGCCGCCCGCCCGAGGTTCCCCACGCCGAGCTCACGGCGTCGACCGCACCGCTCAGCCGGGTTCGGTCGGGTGGGTCCAGCCCCAGTCCGTGACAGCTGCGCTCGAGCCGGTCCAGGTGGCGGGTCAGCGCGAACGCGGCGCCGCCGCGCAGCTCGATCGTCTCGAACACGCCGTCGCCCACGGTCAGGCCGTGGTCGTTCCATGCCACCGCCGCGGCGGCGGGATCGACCAGCTCGCCGTCCAGCCACAGCACCACCGGATCGGTCACGACCTCACCATCCCCCGCGCGACCCGCAGCAGGTTGCGCGCCTTGAGCTCGGTCTCCTGCCACTCGCCCTCGGGGTCCGAGTCGATGGTGATGCCGCCGCCGGTGCCCAGGTGCAGCCACCCGTCCTCGATCCAGAACGTCCGGATCGCCACGTTCAGGTCGCCCCGTCGTCGATCCGCGTCGACCCAGCCGACCGCGCCGCAGTAGACGCCCCGCGGCACCGGCTCGAGCGCTCCGATGACCGCCAGCGCCGCCTCCTTGGGTGCGCCGGTCACCGACCCGGGCGGGAACGTGGCGTCCAGGGCGTCGGCCCATCCCGCCCCCGGACGCATCCGGCCCTCGACGGTGCTGACCAGGTGCACCAGGCCGGGGTGCTGCTCCACCGCCAACAGCGACGGGACCGTGACCGAACCCCACTCGCACACGCGTCCCAGGTCGTTGCGCACCAGGTCGACGATCATGACGTTCTCGGCCCGGTCCTTGTCGAGCAGCGACTCCTCGTCGACCGCCGTGCCCTTGATCGGCGAGGAGCGCAGCACGTCGCCGTCGCGGGACAGGAAGCGCTCCGGCGACGCGCTGGCCACGTGGATGCCGTGGTCCGGCAGACGCACGACGGCCGAGAACGGCGCCGGGTTCCCGGAAGCCAACGCGGCTCCCAGCGCAGCGATGTCGGTGGTGGTGCCGTCGGGGGCGGCCGGGAGCGGCGCGCTGAGGCGTCGGGTCAGGTTGACCTGGTAGACGTCGCCGGCGCGGATCAGCTCCCGGATCGAGTCCACCCCGGAGCAGAACCGGTCGCGGTCCAGGCTGGTCGACCACGCGGTGGGGTCCGGACCGACCCACGGGGCGCCCGGCCAGCGCGTGGCGGGACGCACCTCGGCGAAGCGGGCGCACACCGGCGGTCCCTCGAACGGGATGACGACCGCCCAGAACCCGGTCGAGTCGAGGGCGCTCAGATCCGCGGTCACGTCGCGCAGGTCGGTGCACAGTCGGCCGCCGACGACGGCGAGGGCGACGTCCGCGGTGACCATCGGCCGATCCTACGGCCGGGGATCCTGAGAGGGCCCCCGAGTGGACGGGGGCATGCCACGGAGGGGACCGCGGCCGCTGCTACCGTCGGCCGATCGTGGGACGAGCGACAGCACGCGGGTCGGGCCGCACCGGCCGCACTTGGCCCCAGCGCATCCTCATCGGGGCCAACGTCGTGCTGGTGCTGGCGTGCCTGGGGATCGCGGCCGGCCTCACCAAGATCCGCACCACCCTGGAGCAGGTGCCGGTCGTCGACGTCGGTGGCGCGCTGTCGGCCCCGGTCGACGTCGGGCAACCCCGCAACGTGCTGATCATCGGCACCGACTCCCACAAGGGCCTCGACAAGTCGGACCCGGTGGTCAAGGGTCGGCTCGAGGGCGAGAACCTGGCCGACGTGATCATGGTGCTGCGGGTCGACCCGACCGACGGATCGGCCCGGCTCCTGTCGATCCCGCGCGACTCCAAGGTGGAGCTGCCCGACGGCTCCAAGCAGCGCATCAATGCCGCCATCGGCGGACCGCAGGGTCCCAAGACCCTCGTGCAGACCATCAAGCGCAACTTCGGCATCTCGATCGACAACTACGTCGAGGTCGACTTCGCCGCGTTCAAGGACCTGGTCGAGGTGCTGGGGACCGTTCCGGTGTACTTCACCACCCCCGTCCGGGACCGCACGACCGGGCTCTACATCGACAACGCGGGCTGCATCCCTCTGAACCCGGACCAGGCGCTCGCCTACGCCCGCAGCCGCCACTTCGAGTTCAAGCAGAACGGGAAGTGGAAGACCGACGGCACCGGCGACCTGGGCCGGATCAGCCGTCAGCAGGACTTCATGAAGCGGGCCATGCGCCGGGCGTCGGACCAGGGCATCCGCAACCCGAGCACCGCCACCGGCATGGTCGACGCCGCCGCGTCGGCGGTCGTGCTCGACGACACCCTCAACGTCGGGACCATCCTGGACCTGCTCGGGCAGTTCCGCAGCTTCAACCCCGACGACCTGGTCACCTACCAGGTGCCTACCGAGGCGGCGCCGAGCGGGGGAGTGGCCTACCAGGCGGTCATCTGGGACCAGGCGATGCCGATGCTGAGGCCGTTCTGGTCCCAGGGCGACACCCGTCAACCCGCGGACGTCATCGTCGACGTCAAGGGTTCGTCCAAGGCCTCCGACACCCTCCAGTCGCTGTCGGACCAGCTCGACGCGGCGGGCTTCGACGCGGAGCCGGTCGAGGCCCGCGGCGCCGGGAGCGCGACCACGATCACCCACGGTCCGCTGGGCCGGGACGCGGCGGTGCTGCTGGCCCGCTACCTGGGGACGGTGCCCAAGCTGGTCGAGGACCCCGACATCATCGGGTTCCGGGTCGTGCTCAACGTGGGCAGCCCCGCGCCGACCGTCCGCTCCGAACCGCTGTCGATCGATCAGCTCCCGCCGGCGCTGACCACCACGACCACCACGCCGCCGCCCCCCGGCGACGGCACCGTCCCGGAGGAGTCGAGCACGACGACGACGGTCCTGGAAGGCGCCCCGCCGGACGCCGCTCCGCCCGGGATCGTGCCGACCGACCCCGAGAAGGCCGCCGCCTGCCACTGACCCACCGGGCCCGGGCGGTCGTCGGCTCCGCCGGTCGTCAGCTGTCGCGGGCCTCGGCCTGCTCCCGGTTCTCGCGGTACCAGTCGATCGTCCGGCGCAAGCCCTCGCGGAACGGCACCCGGGCCTCGAAGCCGAACGCGTCGCGGGCCCGGCTGGGGTCGACCCGACGACGGGGCTGACCGTCCGGCTTGGTCGTGTCCCAGCGGATCTCGCCGTCGAAGCCGACCAGCTCGCAGATCAGGCCCACCAGGTCGCGGATCGGCATCTCCTCGTCGGTGCCCAGGTTGACCGGGTCGCGTCCGTCGTAGAGCTGAGCCGCCAGCACGATCCCGTGCGCGGCGTCGTCGACGTAGAGGAACTCCCGTGACGCGGTGCCCGTCCCCCAGACCTCGATGCTGTCGGCACCGGACTCGGCGGCGTCGACGCACTTCTTGATGAGTGCGGGGATCACGTGGCTGACCGACGGGTGGAACTTGTCGCCGGGCCCGTAGAGGTTGGTCGGCATCAGGTAGATCGCCGACTGGCCGTACTGGTCCCGGTTGGCCTGGAGCTGCACCAGCTGGGCCAGCTTGGCGATCCCGTACGGAGCGTTGGTCTCCTCGGGGTAGCCCTGCCACAGCGAGTCCTCGCTGAAGGGCACCGGCGTGAACTTCGGGTAGGAGCAGATCGTGCCGATGACCACCGTCTTGGGGGTCCGTGCCCGCAGGGTGGCGTCGAGCAGGTGGGTGCCCATCAGGAGGTTGTCGAGGTACAGGTCCGACGGCCGTTCCATGTTGGCGCCGATCCCGCCGACCTTGGCGGCCAGGTGGATGACCAGGTCGGGGGAGTGGAGGCCGATCATGGCCTCAGCGTCGTCGCGGCGACGCAGGTCGTACTCGGCGGCGCTCGGCGCGACCACCTCGGCGGCGCCGACGTCGTGGAGCTCCCGGAGCACCGCCGAGCCCAGGAAGCCGTTTCCGCCCGTCACCAGCACCTTCCGGTGCCGCCAGAAGTCGCTGTGCGGATCTCCGACCATCGCCGAAAGCTACGCCATCTCGGGTGGGCGCTCGTGGCGTGCATGCTTCCGGGCGTGCCGGAGGTGCGAGAGACTGGCCGACGGTGCCCCCCGACGACCCGACCCTGCCGCGCCCCGATCGTGACGTCGCTGCGCGCCGCGTCGCCCTCACCCTCACGCAGCTGTCGCACCGGGTCCCGGGGGGCACGGCCACCTCCGTGCTCGATCTCGCCCGCGCGCTCATCGAGCGGCGAGACGTCGAGGTCGTCGTCGTGGGAGCCCGTGGGCTGACCCGACGGCCGCCCGTCCTCGGCTCCGACGTGGAGGTGACCGTGGTCGATCTCCCCCTCCCGGCACGGATCCTCTACGACGCGTGGGACCGGACCGGTCGCCCGGCGGTCGACAGCGCTGTGGCCGACGGTGCGGTGGCCGACCGGGCGGGTGCAGCCGACCTCGTCCACCTGACGGTTCCGATGGGACCGCCCCGCAGCGCCGTCCCCCTGGTCGCGACCGTGCACGACCTGTTCCCGCTCAGCCGTCCCGAGTGGTTCACCCGACGGGGGGTCCGACTGATGGCGCCTGCGCTCATGCGGATCCGGGACCGTGCCGACGCGGTCGTGGTCCCGTCCCGCTCCGTGGCCGACGACTGCCTCGCACACGGCTTCGATCCCGACCGCCTGCACGTCGTGCCGTGGGGTTCCCGACCCGTGCGGCTCCCCGCCGACGGCGCCGAGTCGGTCCGTCGACGGCACGGGCTCGTCGGCCCGTACGTGCTGTTCGTCGGAACGGTCGAGCCCCGCAAGGGCCTGCCGGTGCTGACCGATGCCCTCGCCCGACTCGGTCGGCCGGAGCTGACCCTCGTGGTCGCGGGCCCCGCCGGCTGGGGTCCTGCCCTCGACGGGGAGCTGGGAACGGTGCCCGGCCCGGTCGTCCGCACCGGATACCTGAGCGACGCCGACCTGGCCGCGTTGCGCGCCGGCGCATCGGTGTGCTGCCTCCCGTCGTTCGCCGAGGGGTTCGGCTTGCCGGCCCTCGAGGCGCTGGCAGCCGGAACCCCGGTGGTGACCACCGCCCGCACCGCGTTGGCCGAGGTGGTCGGCGACGCCGCCGTGCTGGTCCCCGCGGGTCGTCCGGACCGCCTGGCCGACGCCCTGCGTCGGGTGCTCGACGACGAGGACCTGGCCGCGGCCCTTCGCGCCGCCGGGCCCGAGCGGGCCGCCACGTTCAGCTGGGAGCGCACCGCGGAGTCGACCGCCGAGATCTACCGGGCGGTGACGCCGTGACCCGGGTGCTGGTGAACCTGCTGTGGCTGGTGCCGGGCGTGGTGGGCGGCAGCGAGGAGTCGACGACCGATGCGCTCAGGGCGGTCGCCGACGTCTTGGACCGGGACGGATCGGGAGGCGACCTCGACATCCACCTGGCGGTCCTCGAGCAGTTCGCGCACGCACACCCCGACCTGGCCGAGCGCTACGACCTGGTCGTGGCGGACCAGGACGGTCGCGACAAGCGCCGGCGGGTGTGGGCGGAGCAGACGTGGTTGGCGGCCCGCACCCGAGCGCTGCGCCCGCAGGTGGTCCACCACGCCGGCGGAGTCGTCCCGTTCGTGCACCCCGGGCGGACGGTCCTGACGATCCACGACCTGCAGCCGCTCGACCTGCCCCACAACTTCCGTCCGGCCAAGCGGAACTACATCCGGCTCATGGCCGCCCGTTCGGCGCGCGCCGCGGACATCGTCACCGTGCCGAGCCGGTTCACCCGGGAGCGGGTCGTCGAACGGCTGCGGGTGGCCCCCGCCCGGGTCGAGGTCGTCCCGTGGTGGGTCTCGCCGCCCCGACACCAGGACACCTCCGAGCCGTTCCCGCTGCCGCCGATGCTGGGCGGCGACCGATTCGTCCTCTACCCGGCGATCACCTACCCCCACAAGCGCCACGACGTCCTGCTCGACGCGTTCGCCCTGGTTGCGGCCCGACACCCCCGACTGCGTCTGGTCCTCACCGGGGGTGCGGCCGCGTCGGAGAGCGCGGTGCAGACCCGGATCCGGCGGCCGGACCTCGACGGCCGGGTCCTGCGCACCGGTCGGGTTCCCGCGGCGCAGCTCGAATCGCTCTTCGCCGCGGCGGCACTGGTGGCGGTCCCCTCCGACTACGAGGGTTTCGGCCTGCCCGTGCTCGAGGCGATGGTGCGCGGCGTGCCGGTGGTCGCCGCGGCGGCCGGGTCGCTGCCCGAGGTCGCCCGACCCGAGGATCTGGTGCCCGCCGAGGATGTGGCAGCCTGGGCTGCTGCCATCGAGGCCGTCCTCGCCGAGTCGACAGACGCCCGGAACGCTCGCATCGCCGGGGGTCGGGAGCGGGCGGCGCAGTTCGGCCCGGAGCGCACGGCGGCCGCCCTGCTCACGGCCTACCGTCGTGCCGCCGCTGCCCGAGTCCCGACGTAGAAGCCGCTGCACCCCGCTCATGAACATCCTCGTCCTCTGCCCCCACTACGCCCCCGACGTCGCCCCCACCGGCGAGGTGATGACCGCCATCGTCGAGGCCCTCGCAGCGCGGGGGCACCGTCTGCACGTGGTGACGGCGCTGCCGTGGTACCGCCACCACGCCATCGAGGACGGCTGGGCCGGCCGACCGGCGCGCACCGAGTCGACCCCGTGGGGTTGGATCACCCGGCTCCACCCGTTCCCGACAGACAAGACCAACATCCCCGCCCGCGCCGTCGCCTTCGCCGGCTTCACCGGCATGGCGACGGTGCGCGCCGCTTTCACCCGGATCCGTCCCGACGTCGTCATGGTCATGTCGCCGCCGCTCCCGCTGGGCGTCGCCGGCTGGTTGGCGGCGATCCCCCGGCGCACGCCGTTCGTGTTCAACATCCAGGACGTGTTCCCCGACGTGGCCGTCGAGCTCGGAGCCATCACCGACCCCCGGGTCATCGCCGCCGCGTCGTGGCTCGAGCGCTTCCTGTACCGGCGTGCCGACGCGGTCACCGTGCTCAGCGACGACCTGCGTGACAACGTCGCCGGCAAGCTCGGTCGGCACCGGCCCGAACGGGTGGTCGTCATCCCGAACTTCGTCGACACCGAGCGCATCCGCCCCACCGACCCCGACAACTCCTACCGCGCCGAGAACGACCTGACGGGGCGAACGGTGGTCATGTACGCCGGCAACGTCGGCTTGTCGCAGTCGCTGGACCTCGTCGTCGAGGCGGCCCGACGCTTCCGCGACCGCGGGCGCGACGACGTCGTGTTCGTCATCAACGGAGGGGGCTCCGCCCTGGCGGGCCTGCGGGAATCGGCCCGAGGGCTCGACAACCTCCGCTTCGTGGGGATGCAGCCGCGGGAACGCCTCCCCGAGGTGCTCGCCGCGGGCGACCTGCACCTGGTGCCGCTGCGCACCGGCCTGGCCCGGTCGAGCGTGCCGTCCAAGCTGTACTCGATCCTGGCCGCGGGACGGCCGGTGCTGGCCAGCGTCGACGGCGGGACCGAGGTCGCCACCACGATCGAGCGGGCCGGCGCTGGCCTGTCGGTCCCCCCGGAGGACGCCGATCGGTTCGTCGCCGCCCTCGAGCGGATGCTGTCGGATCGCACCGCCCTGGCCGCCATGGGTGCATCGGGCCGGGCGTTCGTCGAAGGCTGGGTATCACCCGCCGCGGTCGGCGCCGCCTACGAGCAGCTGTTCGAATCGGTCCGGGTCGGTCGATTCCGAACCGGGGCCTGACCCCGGACGGGGGTCCTGAGCAGCCCCTGGGGCGGGTTCGGCCCGAGGGCCGTCGCGGCGCTACCGTCTAGGCCCGTATGGGCAAGGCCTCCTCCTCCAAGAAGATCCGGCGCGTCCAGCAGGCCGGCGTCAGCCGTGCCCCCGGGCAGCGTCGGAACCTGGCCTATCCGGCCCTGATCGTCGGGATCATCGTCGTGGGGACGCTGCTGGTGTTCCTGGCCCGCGACAGCCGCCAGGCCACCGCCAGCGAGGCGCCGACCACCCGGGACCACTGGCACGAGGCGCTCGGGATCAACATCTGCGGCGAGTTCCTGGGCAACCCGTCCGACGACGGTCCGGACCGCACCGGCATCCACACCCACGCCGACGGGCTGATCCACATCCACCCCTTCGGGTCCGGCGCCACCGGCGACAACGCCACGATGCAGGTGTTCCTCGACCAGATCGGCGCCAGCGTCACCGACGACTCGCTGACGCTCAAGGACGGGACCACCAAGACCAACGGTGACAAGTGCGACGGCAAGGCCGGCGAGGTGGCGCTGTTCGTGTGGCCGCCGCAGGCGAGCGACAAGTCCGAGCCCGAGAAGTTCACCGGGACCGACATCACCGAGCACCGCTTCACCGAGGACGGCGGCGCCTACGTGCTGTCGTTCAACCCGAAGGGCTACACCCCCAAGCTGCCGCCCTCGATGACCGAGCTGGCCAACCCCTCCGACGTCGAGCCGGGTCAGTCCACCGGTGGTCTCAACTCCGCGACGTCGAGCACCGTGCCGGCGGCGCCGAGCACTCCGGCCGAGTCGACGACCACGGCCGCTCCCGCTGAGTCGACGACGTCCGCCCCTCGCTGACATGAAGGCCGTCATCCTCGTCGGGGGCTTCGGCACCCGACTCCGCCCGCTGACGCTGTCGGTGCCCAAGCAGATGCTGCCGATGGGCGGCGTCACCATGCTCCAGCGCGTGGTCGAGCACCTCGGCGGGCTGGGTGTCGAAGAGGTCGTGCTCTCGCTCGGCTACCAGCCCGAGGTCTTCCTCAAGGAGTTCCCCGACGGGGAGATCGCCGGGGTGCCCGTGCGCTACGCGGTCGAACCCGAGCCGCTCGACACCGGAGGGGCGATCGCCTTCGCCGCCCGCCACGCCGGGATCGACAGCACGTTCCTGGCCCTCAACGGCGACGTCCTCACCGACCTCGACGTCGCCCAGCTGTGGGCGTTCCACCGCTCCACCGGCGGCGCCGCCACCATCGCCCTGACCGAGGTGGAGGACCCGTCCCGGTACGGCGTCGTCCCGCTCGCGGCCGACGGGCGCGTCGAGGCCTTCATCGAGAAGCCTGAGCCCGGCACGGCCCCCACCCACTGGGTCAACGCCGGCACCTACGTGCTCGAGCCCGACGTGCTCGACCTGGTGCCGGACGGCGCCCGCTGCTCGATCGAGCGAGAGGTCTTCCCCGCCCTGGTGGCCCAGAGGCGTCTCTTCGGGCTCCAGGCGTCGGCCTACTGGATCGACGCCGGGACGCCCGAGGCCTACCTCCAGGCCCACCTGGACATGCTCGACGGCCTGCGCGGCTCGTTCGAACCCGCGGTGTCGGACTCCGCCCGCGTCGATGCCGGAGCGATGCTCAAGCGGTCGATGGTCGGCGCCGGCGCCACCGTCGCCGTCGGGGTACGCGTGGTGGACTCGGTGGTCATGGCCGGCGCCCGGATCTCGGCCGGGGCGAGCATCACCCGATCCATCATCGGGGCCCGCGCCGTGATCGGCGAGGGGTGCGAGCTGTCGGAGTTGTCGGTCGTCGGCTTCGACGAGGACGTCCCGGCCGGCACCGTCGAAGCCGGGGGCCACTTCCCGCCCCCCACCGAGTGGCCGGCGTGAGCACGTCGCCGGACCGGTTGGCACACCGTACGAGCAGCCCCGGTCGGATCGGACCGTCCAGCGGAGGGGCGACGAGAGTGAGGGGGACCACATGAGAGCACTGGTGACGGGAGGGGCCGGGTTCATCGGCTCGAACCTGGTAGATCGGCTCCTGGCCGAGGGTCACGCCGTGGACGTCGTCGACAACCTGTCGAGCGGCAAGCTCACGAACCTGGCCGACGCCCGAGCCGACCGCGACCACGAGTTCACCTTCCACCAGATGGACATCTGCGACCCGGCGGTCTCGGAGCTGATCGAACGGCGGTCCCCCGAGGTCGTGTTCCACCTCGGCGCCCAGATCGACGTCCGGGTCTCGGTGGCCGACCCCGCCCTCGACGCCCGCATCAACGTGCTCGGCACCATCAACGTGCTGGAGGGCGCCCGTCGGGCCGGTGCCCGCAAGGTCGTCTTCGCCTCGTCGGGTGGAACCATCTACGGCGACGTCGACCCCGACGACCTGCCCGTCGGCGAGGGCCACTCACAGCACCCCGTCGCTCCGTACGGCGTGTCCAAGAAGGTCGCCACCGACTACCTGCACGCCTACCGGGAGCTGCACCAGCTCGAGTACACCTCCCTGGCGCTGGCCAACGTCTACGGCCCCCGCCAGGACCCGCACGGCGAGGCGGGTGTGGTCGCCATCTTCGCCGGGAAGCTGCTGGCCGGAGAGCCGTGCACCGTCTTCGGTGACGGCGCGCAGACCCGCGACTACGTGTTCGTCGACGACGTGGTCGATGCCTTCGTCCGGGCCGCGGAGCGGGGCAGCGGTCTGCTGTGCAACATCGGCACCGGGGTCGAGTCCTCGGTGCTCGACCTGTACGCGACCATGGCGGCCAACGCGGGGGTGACCGAACCCGCCACCCACGCCCCGGCGCGCATGGGGGAGCTGGCCCGGTCCTGCCTCGACGCGTCGCGGGCCGAGCTCCACCTGGGGTGGCGACCCTTCACCGACCTGAGCGCCGGCACCGCCGTCACCCTGGACTGGTTCCGGGAGCGGGGCTGAGGTCGAGGGCCTCGTCGGCTCCTATGATCTGACGTCCCGTCAGCTCGGCGGGTCGGTCGACCAGCAGTCGACCGGGGACGGCGGCCGGGTCCGCCAGGGGGTGACCAGGTGGAGCGCTTCGCCGACAAGGTGGTTCTGATCACCGGGGCCGCGTCGGGCATAGGCCGCGCCACGGCGGAACGACTGGCATCCGAGGGCGCCGCGCTGGCCCTCTCCGACGTCAACGCCGAAGGTCTCGAGGCCACCTCCGAGACGTGCCGCGCCGCGGGCGCGCGGGTGTTCGCCCAGGTGTCGAACGTCGCCGACGAGGCCCAGGTCGCCGACCTGGTGGCTGCCGCGGTGTCCGAGCACGGACGGCTCGACGTGGCGGTCAACGTGGCAGGCATCCTGCACTTCGAGGACCTTCGGCGGACCGAGCTGGCCGACTGGGACCGGATCATCGCGGTGAACCTGACCGGGACGTTCCTGGTGTGCCGGGCGGTGATGGACCACCTCCTGCCCACCGGCGGAAACATCGTCAACACCTCGTCGACCTCGGCGCTGGCCGGCCACCCGTGGACCGTGTCGTACTCGGCGTCCAAGGGCGGGGTCTACGCGCTGACCCAGTGCCTGGCGGTCGAGTTCGGCAAGCAGGGCGTGCGCTGCAACAGCGTCGCTCCCGGATCGATCCTGACCCCGATCCAGAACGAGTTCCGTCTGCCCGAGGGGGCGGACGTGAAGCTGATCAACCGGATCACCGCCCTCGACGAGCACCGCGGGCCCGAGACGGTCGCCAGCGCCATCGCGTTCCTCGCCTCCGACGACGCCGCGCACGTCAACGGCACCTGCCTCAAGGTCGACGGCGGCACCCTGGCCTGACGAGCGACCCGGGCCGCCCGACGGGTTCGGGCCCCGTCAGCGGAACAGGTCCTCGGCGGGGGAGCGGACGACGTCGCCGAGGACCCCCCGGTGCTCCTCGGTGCCATCGTCGCGGCGGGGGCTGAACACCTCGTCGCCCAGTCCCCGCACGATCGCGACCGGCACGCCGGTCGACTTGCCCATCACCAGGTCGGCCGCGCCGGCGATCTCGTCGACCACGGCCACCTCGGTCACCTGCAGCTCACGACCGTAGGCATCGGCGGTCCCCCGCAGGTCCAGGACCGGGATCAGCCCTGCCGATCCGATGGCCACGTCGGTCACGCCCCGCCGCCAGGTGCGCCCGAACGTGTCCGACACGACCACGCCGACCTCGGTGCCGGTCCGACCCCGGATCCCGTCGCGGATGCGTCGGGCCGAGCGATCCGGATCCTCGGGCAGCAGAGCCGCCCAGCCCCGCTCGACGTTGGACAGGTCGATGCCGGCGTTGGCGCACACGAAGCCGTGGCGGGTCTCGGAGATGATCAGGTCCCCGCGCCGCCGGAGGATCCTCACCGACTCGCGTTCGACCAGCGGCTTGTGCGACAACGGGTCGTCCGGATCGACGCGCTCCATCGCCCCTTCGGCCTTGGACACCACCTTCTGGGTCACGACCACCACGTCGTGGTGGACGAGCTCGACCGCGTCGCAGATCATGGCGGCCAGGTCGGTGCCGCGGGTGACCTCCCCCAGTCCGCGGACGGGGATCAGCTCGATGCCCCCGGTCACGCCCGCCCCTCCGCGAGGCCCACACAGGTCGTGGCGAGGGCCGAGGCCACCCCTGGAGCGCTCATGACCGTGGGGGTCACGACGGCCCGGATCCCCTCGGCCTCGACCCGGTCCGCCAGGGCCTCGTCGGCCGGATCGATGACCAGGGTGGACGCGATCGGGGCGTAGTGGCGCGCGACTCCGACCACCGAGGGTTCGAGGCCGAGCTCGCGCATCAGCCGGTCGGCGGGACCCTTGAGGGCGGCTCCGCCGACGATGGGGCTGATGGCGACGGTGCGGTCGCGTCGGGAGCTCACCAGGTCGCGGACCCCGGTGACCGCCAGGACGGGGTCGATCGACACGATCGGGTTCGACGGGGCGATGATGACCGCGGAGGCAGACTCGAGCGCGTCGATGGCCGCGGGATCCGGCCGAGCACGGTCGGCTCCGTCGAAGCGGACCGACGCCACCTCGACCGAGTGGCGCTCACGCACGAAGTACTCCTGGAACGACAGGTCCCTCCCGTCGGCGGCTCGCAGGCGGGTCCGCACCGGGTCGCCGGTGACGGGGACGAGGCGAAGGCGCAGGTCGAAGGTGCGGCAGATCTCGGCGGTGATCTGGCTCAGGGCGGCACCCTGGGCCAGCCGTGACGTCCGGTAGAGGTGGGTTCCCAGGTCGCGGTCGCCGAGCGAGAACCAGCCGGCGGCGTCGGCAGCGGCGTCGATCGCGTTGGCCGCAGCATGGGCCCGGAGCTGCTCCATCGCCTGCCACGTCTCGCCGCGGAGACCCCATCCGGTGTCGGGGTTGTCGGCGCCGGCGAGGGTGTAGGTGATCGTGTCCAGGTCGGGGCTGATGTGCAGTCCGTGGATGATCGAGTCGTCGCCGACGTTGACGATGCCGGTGACCGCCGTCGGGTCGTGGACCTCGAGCAGCCCCCTCAGGAACCGGGCGGCGCCCACCCCGCCGCAGAGCACGGCGACTCGCCCCGTCGGCATCGGGGCGGCGGTCTCGGTCGTCATCGGCCGGACCCTACCGTCAGCCACCTCACCGCTTTGTCATGCGTGGACGTCGTGATCACGACGTCCACGCATGACAAAGCGGGGGCGGGGTCAGCCGATCGGGCCGAGGCGGCCCGACAGCAGGTCGATGTCGGCGTCGACCATCATCGTGACCAGGTCCTCGAAACCGACCGTCGGCGTCCAGCTCAGCGTGGACTCGGCCTTGGCCGGTGATCCGATCAGCAGGTCCACCTCGGCGGGCCGGTAGAACGCCTCGTCGATCACCACGAACTGCTCGTGGTCCAGGCCGACGTGGCCGAAGGCGATCTCGCAGAAGCGCCGCACGGAGTGGGTCTCGCCGGTGGCGACCACGTAGTCGTCGGGGCTGTCCTGCTGCAGCATCAGCCACATCGCCCGCACGTAGTCGCCGGCGAAGCCCCAGTCGCGCTCGGCGTCCAGGTTGCCGAGCCGGAGCTCGTCGGTGAGGCCGAGCTTGATCTTGGCGACCGTGTTGGTGATCTTGCGGGTCACGAACTCCAGGCCGCGGCGCGGTGACTCGTGGTTGAACAGGATCCCGCTCGAGGCGTGCAGGTCGTAGCTCTCGCGGTAGTTGACCGTGATCCAGTGGCCGTACTGCTTGGCCACGCCGTAGGGGGAGCGGGGGTAGAACGGCGTCGACTCGGTCTGGGGAACCTCGACCACCTTGCCGAACATCTCGGAGCTCGACGCCTGGTAGAAGCGGATGTCGGGGTCGACGATGCGGATGGCGTCGAGCAGTCGTGTGACACCGAGCCCGGTGACGTCCCCGGTGAGCACCGGCTGGCTGAAGCTGGTCTGGACGAAGCTCTGTGCCGCCAGGTTGTACACCTCGGTCGGACGGTAGGTGCGCAGTAGGTCGATCAGACTGGCCTGGTCCAGCAGGTCGCCGGGGACCGTCGCGATGCGGTCCTGGAGGTGGGCGATGCGCTCGAAGGTGACCGTCGAGGACCGTCGGACCATGCCGATCACCTCGTAGCCCTCGTCGAGGAGGAGCTCGGCCAGGTAGGAGCCGTCCTGGCCGGTGATGCCGGTGATGAGCGCACGTCGGGTCATGGCTCTGTTCTACGCTCGTGGCCGTCTCCCGTCTGCCAACCCAGTTGGCAGGATCTGCTCCCGCCGATGGCGGCCTTCGATGACGACCCTCCCGTGACGACGTCGCACCCCCCGACCTCCTCCCACCTCGGCTCGTCCGGGCCCGAGCGCCTGGGAGAGCGGATCGCCCGGCTCCGCGTGGCCGCGGGCATGACCCAGGCCGAGCTCGCCCACCGGGTGGCGATCTCGCGGGTCGCGCTGTCGAACCTGGAGTCCGGTCGCAACGTCCCGGGGGAGCGCACGATCACCCTGCTGGCCGGGGTTTTCGGGCTCGAACCGCCCGAGCTCGTCGCCGGCACCGCGTACCCGTCGTCCAAGGCGGAGCGGCTGCCGCTCGTCACCGCCCGCCACACCGAGGTCCAGCTCCGGCTGGCGCTGCTGGAGCGGGATCTGCGATGGCTCGAGGGCGCTCCGGTCGCGGTGGCGGCGCGGGTCGCCGCCGAGTGGCGACGTGAGCTGGTCGAGTTGGCGGATCGGGCCTCGGGTCCCGCCGAGATCGCGGCGGTCGACGCGGCACGCCGACGCATGGCCGAGCGGACCTGAGCCCTCCCCCCGGGCTTTGTCCCGCACAGACGTCGTGATCACGACGTCTGTGCGGGACAAAGCGAGTTGGCGGCGCGACGGAGTGCGCGTCAGGTGGTGTGCACCCTGCGGCGTTGGTCGTCGAGCAGGTCGGCCAGCGTGGTCGTCAGCGGGATCTCCGGCGTCCAGCCCGTATCGGCGCACAGGCGGGAGTTGTCGCCGAGCAGAACCGGGATGTCGACCGGGCGCTCCAGGTCGGGATCGATCACCAGCTCCATGGGGATCCGGGCCAGGGCGATGAGCTCGTCGGCCAGCGCCTGCACGGCGATCGCCTGGCCGCTGCACACGTTGTAGACCTCGCCGTCGACGCCGTGCTCGACGAGCAACCGGTAGGCCCGCACCACGTCGCGGACGTCGGTGAAGTCCCGCCGAGGGCTCAGGTTGCCGACCCTCACGTGGCTCTCGTCGTCGAGCTCGTTGCGGGCGACGCGCTCGGCCAGCGCCGCTGCGACGAAGCGGTTGCTCTGGCCCGGGCCCAGGTGGTTGAACGGTCGGGCGCGCACGACCGACTGGCCGAAGCCCAGGTGCGCCTGGAGGGCCACGTGGTCCGCCGAGGCCTTGGACGCCGCGTACGGACTCACCGGACGCATCGCCAGCGACTCCCTGATCGGCAGGTCCTCGACGGCGACCTTGCCGTAGACGTCCGCGGAACCGACGGTCAGCACCCGGTCGACCCCGGCCTCCCGAGCGGCCCACAGCACGTTCAAGGTGCCCTCGGCGTTGGAGCGGAACGTCGCCTGAGGAGTGGACCACGAACCGCCGACGTCGCTCGCTCCCGCCAGGTGGTACACCACCTCCGGGCGCTGACGTCGGAACGACTCGAGCAGGGCGGGGGCATCGGTGATGTCGAGACCGTCGATCGAGCGGTCGGTGGTCATGACCTCATCGCCGCAGGCGTTCAGGTGGTCGATGAGGTGGTGGCCGACGAAGCCGCCGGCTCCGGTGATGAGCGCCTTCACCGGAGGTTCCGGGTCGGTCGGCGTGCCTTGGAGCCGGGTGTGGCCATGGCGATGACTCTAGAAGGTGCCGATCGGAGACCGGGACGGACCGCCGTCCCCTCGGGCGTCGCCGGCATGAACCGGTCGGGGAGGGGGACCGCACTACGATCGCCATCCGTCCCACCCCCTCCGCTGGGTCCACCTCGCGCGGTGAGCGTCGATGCGGGCCCCTGCCTCAGAAAGGCCAGGACGATCCCCTCCACTCCACCTCCGGGAGCCGGTGACGCCGACGGAGATCCCCGCGAGAGCGAGCCCGATGACCTCGCGGAGCCGAGCGCGGACGTGTCCCCCACGGCTGCGGTGCCGAGCGATGCTCGGCTGATCGAGACCGGGCCGGGCTCCGTCGAGGACGAGGGGCCTCCAGGCGTGGGCGACGTCGACCACGGCGCTGACGATGACGGCGCTGACGATGACAGCGCTGACGATGCCGACGATGCCGACGATGGCGCCGATGTCGACGGGGTGGCCGAGACCGATCCCGACGATGCCGAGGATGACACCGACGACGCGGCCGAGGACGCCAAGTGGGGGCTGTCCGACGACGCCCCGATCGTGGGCACCGGAGCGCCGCCGGTCGTCGCGGTCATGGTCACCCGCGATCCGGGGGACTGGTTCGAGGAGTGCCTCGCGTCCATCGCGGACCAGGACTACGAGAACCTCTCCCTGCTCGTCGTCGACAACGGGTCCGTCGACGACCCCACCGCCCGGGTGGCCGACGTGCTGCCGTCCGCCTTCGTCCGTCGACTCCCCGAGGACCGGGGGTTCGCGGCCGCGGCCAACGAGGCCCTGGTGTCGGTCGAGGGAGCCCCGTTCCTGCTGTTCGTGCACGACGACGTCCGCCTGCGTCCCGACGCGGTGACCGCGATGGTCGCCGAGGCGTTCCGGGCCAACGCCGGCGTGGTCGGTGCCAAGCTCGTCGACTGGGACGATGAGCACGTGCTGCGATCGGTCGGCCTCGCCGTCGACGTCTTCGGCAGCTCGGTGCCGTTGGTCGACCCGGGTGAGCTCGACCAGTCCCAGCACGACAGCGCCCGTCACGTCTTCGCGGTGTCGACCGCATGCATGCTCGTGCGCTCGGACCTGTTCACCACGATCGACGGGTTCAGCGCCGAGATCCCCTTCTTCGGAGAGGACGTCGACCTGTGCTGGCGGGTCCACATCGCCGGGGCATCGGTGCAGTTCTGCCCCCGGGCGACCGTTGGCCACCGCGAGCGCTTCTCGGATCGACGCCCGCTCGAGGACCGCACCCGCTACGAGACCCGCCACGAGACCCGCATGGTCCTGGCCAACACCGAGTTGCGGCGCTGGTGGTGGACCGTCCCGGTGGGCGTCGTCCTGGGCCTGGTCGACCTGATCGGCTCGGCTCTCCCCGGGCGGCTCCGCCACAGCGGTGACGTCCTCGCTGCCGGGGTGTGGAACCTGGTCCACACCCCGGACCTGGTGCGGGCCCGCGCCCGGACGCGACGGGCCCGACGGGTCCACGACGCCGACTACCGGACCCTGTTCCACAAGGGGAGCCACCGGCTGCGGACGCTGGTGCGCACCGACGACGGCGAGGGCCGTCTGGCCGCCGCCACCCGTTCGGGACGCGTCGCGCTCGCCGACATGACCTCGGTGAGCAGTCGGGCGGCAGCCGGCCTGGTGATCGCCACGGTGATCGTCGCCCTGGTGGGAGCTCGACACCTGATCAGCGGACCTCTGCCGGTCATGAGGGAGCTGGTCAGCGGCGGGTCGAGCGCGACCGATCTCGTGTCGCAGTGGTGGACGGCGTGGCGCGGCGTGGGACTCGGGGAGAGCTCGGTTCCGGTCGGTCTGGTTCCTGCGTTCGGCACGGTGGGCACCGTCCTGCTCGGGTCGATCGGGCTCGCCCGTCGGTTGCTGATCCTGGCGCCGCTGGTGATCGGCGCGTTCGGGGCCTGGAAGATGCTGTCGGGCACGCGGTCCATCCGCGGGCGGTCCGCGGCCCTGGCGGTCTACGCGCTCAACCCGATCGCCCTGAACGCGCTGGCGACCGGACGGCTCCAGGCCCTCGTCGTCTATGCGGCGGCCCCGTGGCTGCTGCGGCGGGTCGCCCGTCAGGCCGGGGCCGCGCCCTTCGCGGATCCGGACCGCCCCCCGGTCTCGTGGCCCCGACACCTGGCCGGCAACGGTCTCCTCCTCGGCACGGTCGCCGCGGTGAGCCCGCTCGGGTCGCTTCTGTTGGCGGTGACGGTGTCGGTGTTCGGGGTGGCCGCGGTGGTCGGCGGCGAACGTGACCGGGCGTTGCGGTTGCCCGCGGCCGCCCTCGGCGGCCTCCTGTTCAGCCTCCCGTTGCAGCTGCCCTGGCTGGTCGAGTCGATCACCGGGGGCGACGCGGCGTCGCTGAGCGGACTCTGGGCGACCCGGGCGGCGCTGCCATCGGCGGCGGAGATGATGACCGGCAGCATCGGGCCGATCCAGACCGGCTGGCTGGGGTGGGGCCTGGTCGTGGCGGCGCTGGTGCCGTTGCTGACCGGGCGGGCCTGGCGCCTGGGCTGGACCGTCGGTGCGTGGACCGTCATCCTCGGTTCCCTCGCGCTGAGCGTGCTGCTGGCGTCGTCGTCGCTTCTCGGCGGCGCGGGCGTGGCGCTGTTCCTCATGCCGACCGCGCTCGGCCTGTCGGTCGCGGTGGCGATGGCGCCGCTCGCGTTCGAGGACGACGTGGTCAGCGGCGACTTCGGTGTCGGGCAGCTCGCCTCGGCGGTGGGCGTCGTCGCCATGGTGATCGGTCTGGTTCCGGTGCTGTTCGCCGCACCCGAGGGCCGCTGGTACCTGCCCGAGGGCGACTACCAACGCGCCCTGGAGCTGGTCGACCGCAGCGACGCCGGTCGCACCCTGTGGATCGGCGACCCCGACGTCCTGCCGGAGTCGGGGTGGCGCCTGAACGGTCCCGACGACCTGGCGGTAGGGGTGACCGAGGGCCACCTCCCCACGGTCACCCAGCGCTACCGGCTCGACGGAGGGTCGGGGGTGGAGCACTTGCGCGCCGCCGTCCGGGCCGCCCTCGACGGACGGACCTCCCGGGTCGGACAGCTGCTCGCGCCGATGGGCATCCGCTACGTGCTGCTGATCGACAGACCTGCCCCGGAGCCGTTCTCGTCGCTCGAGGTCCCCCTGCCCCACGGGGCGGTCGCGGCGTTCCAGGAGCAGCTGGACCTGACCCGGATCCCGGTCGCCCCGGGAGCCCGGCTGTTCGAGGTCGCCGGGGCCTGGCCGCTGCGCTCCGACATCACCGAGCTCGACCTGCCCGCCAATGGGGTGCCGACGCTGGCTGGTCAGATCCTGCGACCGATGCCGCGTCCCCCGGCGGTGCTCGGCCGAGGCCCCGGGACCAGCTTCTCCGGCGAGCTGCCCGATGGTGCCGACGTCGCGCAGGCGGTCACGGCCGACGAGGGATGGACGCTGGTCACCGGGTCGGGCACGGCGGATCGCAGCGGGTTGTTCGGGTGGGCCCAGCGGTTCCGGGTCGACGAGGGTGGGGAGTCCACGTTGTCGTGGAACACCCCGGTCGCCGCCCGGTTGCTGCAGCTGATCCAGGTGGTCGGGCTCGTGGTGCTGATCGCGATGGTGGGTCGCCGCCGACGGCTCGCTGCCCCGCGGCCGCGGCGCCGGGTGCGACGGGGCCCGGCGGTCGTGGTCGTCGAGTCCGACGCGGCGCCGGAGTCCGGCCCCGCGGACCGGGGAGCGGCCGCGGAGGAGCGAGCCGTCGCGGATCACGGTGAGGGGGCGACGTGAAGCTGATGCGCCTGGGACTCGTCACGGTCGTCGCTCTCGCCCTGGTCGGCCTGGCCTCTGTGTGGTCCGGACGTCCCGATCCGGAACCGGCCGCGGTCGAACAGGCCCCGATGCCCGCGGTGCGCACCGGAGAGGCTCTGCCCGCCACCTGGTACTGCGCGTCGGGCACCGCATCGCGCGCCCTCGCGCACTACGTGTTCCTGTCGAACCCGACCGGGGACGCCGCCACGGTCCGCCTCACCGGCTACACCGCCGGCGGTGCCACCCCGACGCAGACGGTCGAGGTGGCCCCGAAGGGCCCTCTGCCCCTCGACGTCGGAGCCGTCCTCGGCGATCCGACGGCGTCGGTGCTGGTGGAGTCCGACGTGGCCGGACTGGTCGTCGACAACCAGCTGTCCGACGAGGAGGCGGGTGATCGCGCCGCCTGCGCCCGGTCGAGCTCCGACGCCTGGTACTTCCCGGCGCTGTCCATCACCCGGGACGCCGGAGCCCGCCTGACCCTGTTCAACCCCTTCCCCGCGGACGCCGGTGTCGACATCGAGATCGGGCTCGACACCGGGACGCGCGTGCCGGCGTCGCTGGCCGGGCTGGTGGTGCCGGCGGGCACCGCCCGTGTCGTCGACCTGGGTCAGGCCGTGCAGCGACGCGACCAGTTCACCGCCGTGGTCCGTTCCAGGTCGGGACGGGTCGTGGCCGCGGTGGCCCAGACCTTCGACGGATCGATCGGACCGGAGGGGCTCTGGCTGACCAACGGCGTGCCCGGCCCGCAGCCACGTTGGGCGTTCGCCGGGGGGTTCACCGGAACCGGGGTCGCCGAACGGCTGGTGATCCAGAACCCGGGGGATCGACGGTCCAGGGTCCTGGTCCAGGTCACACCCTACGGCGGTGCGTCCGACCCGCCGGAGCCCATCGAGGTCGCCGTCGAGCCGCGCCACTACGCGGTGGTGGACCTGTCGGCCGAGACCCGCATCCCCGGTGTCGGCTACCACTCGATCGAGGTCGAGTCCGACCGACCGGTGGTCGTGGCCCGCACCACGACGCTCAGCGCCGGCCCGGATCCGGCCACCGATGCCGGGATCGCGGTCCGTCCCGCCCTCGGGCGAGGGGTCGCGCTCTCCACCGGCACCCCGGTTCTCGCCCGGAGTTGGACGGTCCCGTCGATCAACGCCGGAGCGGACCCGGCGCCGGTGGTCGCGGTCCACAACCCCGGAGAGGGGATCGCCCGGGTCACCCTCGAGGTCGTCGCGGCCGGATCGAGCTCGGCGCTGCCCGGGGCGACCGACGTGGAGGTCGCTCCCGGCGACAGCGTCGTGGTCCCGCTCGGCCCGGCCGCCGCCCCCGAGGTGGCGGTCGTCGTCACCTCCAGCGAGCCGGTGGCGGTGGAGCGCATCACCGTGTACGCACCCGATGTCGACCTCGCGTTCGATCCGGCGGTCCCCGGCCACGGCCGGAACCGTCCTCTGGTCCCGCTCGGGTCGAGCTGAGCGGGTCCGGGGGCGCCCAGCTGTGAGCCGGACGCGGACCCAGGGCACACTGTCGGGGTGGATCGACTGATCGTCGCCCTGGTGCTCGCTGCGATCGCGGTCGCGGTGGCGGCGGTCCTGCAACGTCGCCGGGCCGACCCGCCCACCCAGCCGCCGTCCTGGGAGGCGCCGGTGCAGCTCGACCGAGGCGACTTCGACCGCCCGGACGCGCCGTGGTTCGTGGGAGTGTTCAGCTCGGCCACCTGCTCCACGTGCGCGGACGTGGTGGCCAAGGCGCAGATCCTCGCCAGCGACGAGGTCGTGGTGCAGGACGTCGAGGCATCCCGCGACGCCCCGCTGCACCGTCGCTACGGCATCGAGGCCGTCCCGATCGTCGTCATCGCCGACCGGGACGGGGTGGTGAGACAGTCGTTCGTGGGGCCGGTGTCGTCGACGCACCTGTGGGCAGCGGTTGCGGAACTGCGCGAGCCGGGGTCGGTGCCGGGCAGCTGCGACGGCCACCACGACGTCGGATCGGGCGCGGAACCCACGTAGCTGCCCCGGCTGGTCCGCGGCTCAGGAGTCAGCTGACCGTCAGCCCCAAGGGCGCCTGCGGCGTGTAGGTCGGGAAGATCGCGGTCGGGTTGGTGGCCCCGCCCCGGACCTCGAGGATCTCCGACACGACGCGTCGGTAGTCGGTCATGACGGTGAGGTCGCCCTCGGGACCGTCCTCGACGGTGGCGGGGAAGTCCCCGTACACCCCACCCCTGACCTTGCCGCCGAGGGCGAACATGACGTTGCCCCGACCGTGGTCGGTGCCGCCGGAGCCGTTCTCGCCGATCGTGCGACCGAACTCCGACATCGTGACCAACGTGACCTCGTCCCGGGCGGCGCCCAGGTCGGTGTAGAACGCCTGCAACGCCTGGGAGACCACGCCGGTCCGCTGACGCATGTACGACCCGGCGTCCTCGGGTCGGCCCATGGTGCTGTGGGTGTCCCACCCGCCGTAGTCGATGGCGACGGCGCGCAGGCCGACGTCGGCGCGGATGAGACGGGCGACTTCCCGCAGGTTGTTCGACAGGTCGTCGGGTCCGTAGGTCGCGCCGTTCTGCGGGCCGGGGTCAGCGCCCATCCCTGCGATCAGACCGACCACGTCGAGGGTGTCGGCTCCGGTCTCCTCGAGCAGCTGCGGTCCGTGCGGGTACAGGCCGACGAGTGCGGTCCGGGCCTGGGTGTTGTTCGGGAAGCCGGTCACGCCGAAGCCGGAGATCGAGCCCATCGACACGGCGTTTGCCGCTCCCTGCAACGACGTCTGCAGCGTCGAGCCGCGTCCGACGGCGCTCAGCCGCTCGAGCCCGGACAGCCCGGAGAGGTAGCGGTTGAGGAAGCCGCTGGTCACGTTCAGGGACCTGGTTCCCTTCTCCCAGTACTGCTCGGCTTCGAAGTGGCTGCGGGTCGACGACTCGCTCGCCGGCATGCCCGCGGCGTGGACGACCGCCAGGTGCCCGTCGGCCCATGCGCCCTGGTGCAGGTGGGTCATCGACGGGTTGAAGGCGAACGTCCCCGACAGCGGGAACGGGGCCACGGCACCCCCGTCGAGGAGCGGGAGCCCGGCCTTCCCTGTCGGGTCGGTGAACTCGGCGGGCTCCTTGATGCGGATCGTCGGGCGCAGGGCCTTGTAGGTGGGCATCTGGTAGGGGGCGACCACGCTGAGTCCGTCCCATGCGCCGCGCATGAAAACGACGACGATCACGTCGCCGCTCGACGGGGAGGCGGGCGTGGCGAACGCCATCCGTGCCCCCAGGCCGGTGACGCCCAGGGCGGTGGTCCCGGCGCCGACCAGACCCATGAAGGACCGTCGGCTGAGCGGTCCGCCCTCGGCGGAGCGTGTGGCACCGGAGGGCACGGTGTCGGTGTCGTGGGTGAGGGTCATCTCGTCGTCTCCGGTCAGCGGCGCTGGAAGTTGGGATGGGCGCAGAGCAGGCCGAGGACGGCCTGGAGGTTGTTGGCGTTGGAGGTGATCGTCGTGGCGGCCGCGGAGGGTGAGACCCCCAGCGCAGCGAGGATCGACGTCGCGTGCGGCGCCGGGAGGGGGAACTGGAACACCTGATCGGCCAGTGCGGTGAGCAGGTCCGTCGTGGTGGCCGGCAACGGCGAGGGGAGCAGGGCGGCGGGATCGATCACCACCTTCCGGGCCTCGGTCGTGCTGGTCAGCTTGTTGCGCGCCAGGCGGGCGCCCCACTCCCATCGCTTGAGCAGGCCCTCGGTGGACACCCACTCCGCCGCGGTCTCCGGGTAGCCGTCGGGCGTGGTGCGTTCGTTGATCGGCTGCCCGAGCCCCCACTGGACCTCGCGCAGCCGTCTGGACGCGTGTCCCTGGGGGTCGGAGTCGATCTCGGCTTTCGTCGCCCGGAGCGCCGAGACGAGCCACTCGTAGGGACGCTTCACCTTCTGGCCGCCAGAGGCCCGGAGCTCCGGGGACAGGAACAGCTCCCGCAGCACCGGGGCGATGGCGGTGTCGTTGGCCAGGTAGGTCGACGCCAGGCGGTCGACGAGCGTCATCGGGGGATCGTCGGCCACGAAGCGGCGACACAGCTTGAACGCGAGGTGCCGGGCCGTCGAGGGGTGCCGGGCCAGGAACTCGAGCAGGGAGTTGCCGTCGGCTTCGCCCTGGGCGCCGTCGGTCCGCGCCGGTCGGCTCCACTGCCCGCCGAGGATCGACACCGCGTCGCGGGAGTGCCAGTACTTCTCGAACCGGTAGTCGTACTTGGTGGGGCCGTCGGTCCAGTTGATCGTGCGGCCCGACATCACCTTTGCGACGCCGCGCATGTCGGCCTCGGTGTAGACCTGCTCGCCCTTGATGATCCCGAGGGTGTGGAGCTCGAGCAGCTCACGGCCCCAGTTCTCGTTGACCCCTGACGGCGAGTAGGCGTTGGACGAGTAGTTGTCGAGGTACACCAGCATGGCGGGGCTGCGCGCCGAGGCCTTGAGCATGTCGGCGAACCGACCCAGAGCGTGGGGTCGGATCACGTCGCCGTCGTCGCGGGTCTTGAGGTGCGTCATCCACTTGGCCGATCGCCAGATCGAGAAGTGGTTGGACCAGAAGTCGCACATCACCTCGTAGAGCTGGTTCTCGGAGTACACCGCCCGCAGCAGCATGGCGTGGTCGAGCTCGCGGAACAGCACGTTCTGATCGGTGTTGCGCTGCACCGCGTTGACGGCGTTGCTGGCGGTGAGCGACGGGAACGAGGAGCCCAGGCGAGCCTCTGCGGTCGCCCCGTTCGCGGCGAGCTGCTCGTCGAGCCAGGCGGCGGGGCCGATGCTGCGGATGCGGTCGACCACGGCCGGGGTCGGTCCGAACGTCGCGCGCGAGGCCAGGAGCCGGGACTCGTCGAGCGGCCACGGAGCCGGCGTGGCGGGGGTCGACGTCGGTGTGCTCGGCGCGGGGGTCGGGCCGGTCGCGGGCGCGCACGCCGCCGCGGCCAGGGCGATCCCGCCCGCTCCGGCCGCCCCGAGGACCGATCGTCGGGTCGGGGCCCGCTCCACCGTCAGTGTTCCGCCGTCGTCGTGCATGGGGCGCACTTCGGCCGATCGGCCCATCGGACTTGAGGCGAA